>Ga0307517_10001171_pt1 | contig 44114 bp, 33 predicted proteins | sample 23_EM_MG_FD_194515 | JGI IMG/M metagenome (GOLD analysis project Ga0307517, IMG submission 194515) | Populus trichocarpa ectomycorrhiza microbial communities from riparian zone in the Pacific Northwest, United States - 23_EM | ecosystem: Host-associated > Plants > Roots > Unclassified | place...
GCTCACTCCGCTATCAGGCGCCGGAGCCTATCCTCCTGCTGCGCCGGAATGAAGTAATGATTATGGGAGACGGCTATTTTATCCGAGCGGACATCCAGGGGATATAGCCTGCCTTTTATCAGCAGGAAGGCGCGGTAGCCCAACGGGCGGATCATTTCATAAAGCTGGATCCTGTCCTTTTTATCGGCCAGTTCGCAAAGCACGATGGGACGGTGGGACGTAAGGGTCGCCATCATGGAGCTGAAGACGGATACTTCCAGCCCTTCCACATCGCATTTGATAAAGTCCAGCCGGGGCAGTCCCAGGAAGAGATGATCCCCCGACTCATTCCTTACCTTTTCCGACTCGACATAATCCAGCTGCTCGTGCGTGCTCATGACCCTCGCATAAGCGAATTTCTTTGTCTTGCCGATCCGGGGGATGCCCATCTCCACCCATTTGCCTTCCCCTCCCAGCGCTACCTGGTACAGGGTGGTGTTATCCGCTTTTTTGGCCTTCAGAAGGTTTTGCAGGGTCTGGTTGAATTTACCGACGGGCTCGATGGCGATGACCTTCCCGGAGGGACCAGCCAGGCGGCTCAGCTCCAGCGTATAATATCCCAGGTGGGCGCCTATGTCCACGCAATAAGCCCCGGCAGGAATAATATGTTTCAGGAAATAGACGTCCTGGTATTCCAGGCCCAGGCGGCCCGTCGGGTACAGGCGCTGGAAACCGCCTGCCAGAAAGCTCAGGTATTTTTTCTCTCCCAATATCGACAGTAATATTCTTTTTAAGGCCATGGGTGTGCAGGATTCAGGCCGCAAGCTACTAAAATAGCGGCAAGCTGCAAACGGCGGGCTGTTGACGCTCCCCGGCCTCAGATGGGCACCACGTTCTGGTTCTTATTCTGCCGGATCTTTTCGGGCACCGCGCCGATGATCTCCTGCTTGAGGACTTGCACCAGCCGCTGCTTGACAAAGTCCCTGTGCACGACCAGGCTCACTTCCCGCATGGGAGTGGGCCGCTTGAAATGCCGCACCAGCTGCCATTGCTTTTTCGTAAGATCGGCCGTGGCCAGTTCCGGCAGGATGGTGATCCCATCGTTCAGCTCCACCATGCGCCGCAGGGTCTCGAGGCTGCCCGCCTCGTAATCGAAATGACTGCCTTCCCGGCTGGCCTTCCGCAGCTCGCAAAGCCGGACGATCTGCGAACGGAAACAATGCCCCTCTTCCAGCAGCCATAATTTATTCGGGTCGATGTCCTGGGTCAGCATATAGGTCTTTTTATAGGCGGCATTCTTCCGGGATACATAGACGAGCAGCTCCTCGTAAAAGAGGACATGCTCCCGGATGCCGTTCTCCTGCAAGGGGGTCACCAGGATACCGACGTCGATCCGTCCTTCGCGCAGGCGGGCTATCACCGACTCGGTGGTCATTTCACTCACCACCAGCTTGATCTGGGGATATTTTTCCGTAAAGCCCTGGATGAACAAGGGCAACAGGTAAGGCGCCAGCGTGGGAATGATGCCGATGCGCAGCTCACCGGAGATGACCCCTTTGCGGGTCTGCACGATCTCCCCGATCACCGCCGCCTCCGCCAGGATCTTCCGGGCCTGTTCGATCAGCTCCCGGCCCGGCTCCGTGGGAATGACAGGCTGCTTGCTGCGGTCGAAGATCTTCAGGCCCAGCTCCTCTTCCAGCTTCTGTACCTGCATGGACAAGGTAGGCTGGGTTACGAAGCAATGACCGGCCGCCGTTGCGAAATGCCGGTAAGTGTCCACGGCCACGATATATTCCAGCTGCACAAAGGTCATACTTATAGTTTTTGTCTATGTAAAGATAATATTAATCGATGTTTCCAATTCGAAAAATACCCGAACTTCATAGTCCCCCGATAACGATTATCCACTTTTAAAGATCTACACGCCATGAACGAGGAAAAAAAAGGCAGCTCCGCGTATGGAACTTTTACGGTAACGCACGATATCACCCGGTATACCCGGGCCGGGGTCTTTAACCAGGTCGGCAAGCAGACAAGGACCGTCCTCCGCTTCTCCACCGCAGGCGGAGAAAAAGGTTCCGCAGACACGGAACGCGCTCCCCGCGGCTTCGCCCTCCGATTCTATACCGAAGACGGCCACTGGGACCTGGCCGGGAACAATACGCCCATCTTCTTCATGAGGGACCCTAAGAAATTCAGCGATTTCATACACACTCAGCAGCGCGATCCCTATACTAACTGTAAAAGCCCCACGATGATGTGGGATTTCTGGAGCCTCAACCCGGAAAGCCTGCACCAGCTGCTCTTCCTCATGAGCGACCGGGGCGCCCCTTACGGCTACCGCCACATGCACGGCTTCGGCAATCACACCTTCAGCATGATCAATGACAAGAACGAACGGGTCTGGGTGAAATTCCATTTCAAGTGCGCCCAGGGCATTAAGAATTTCACCGCTAAAGAGGCCATGAAGATGAAAGCCGAAGACCCCGATTTTGCGCAGCGCGACCTGCTGGAAGCCATCGACCGGAAAGAATTCCCCAAATGGCGCCTCAAGATCCAGGTCATGCCGCCCGGACGGGCTTCCCGGCATCCTTTCCATCCTTTCGACCTGACCAAGACCTGGTCACAGAAGGAGTTCCCTCTTATCGATGTCGGTATACTGGAATTGAACGAGAACCCGAAGGACTATTCCGCCGAAATGGAACAAGACGCTTTAACACCCGCGCAGGTAGTGCCCGGCATCGATCATGCTCCCAACAGTTTCGACTGCAACGGCGCCGGTGAGAACGATCATTATTCGCAGCCAGGCATTTTCTACCGGGAAGTATTAGGCCCGCAGGAAAAGAAGAACCTGGTCCATAATATAGCGGGAGCCATGAGCGGTATCGCCGGTCCCAAACGGGGAGAGATCATTAAACGCCAGCTCTGCCATTTCTTCCGCGCCGACATCGGCCTTGGCATGGCAATAGCGAATGCCCTGGGCATTCATGTGGACGATGCGATCAATCAGGTGAAACACCAGGCGCCCGTCGCCGTTAGCTGAATAGACTGCATCAACGCCGTCAAAGGTATGTTGTCCGTCCGGGAGCCTGCACAGGCGGCCCGGACGGTTTTTTTTGTACTGGTTCCCGGCCGGCGATCTATTCCGCGCGAAGGCTGGACACGGGATTGGCGGTGGCCGCCTTGAAGGTCTTTAACAGCAGGACCACCAGCGCGATCAGCAGCATCAGTAATCCCCCGCCTGCAAAGATCCACCAGCTGAGCTCCGTCTGGTAGGCGAAACCTTGCAGCCATTTATGGGCGCCCCACCAGGCAAGCGGTACGGCTATCAGGAAGGCCAGCAATATGAGCTTCAAAAAATCCGCCGACAAAAGGGCAATGAGCTGCATAACGGTCGCGCCGACGATCTTGCGGATGCCGATCTCCTTTACCCGCTGGTTCGTAATAAAGATCACCAGGCCCAGCAGCCCCAGGCAGCTGATCAAGATCGCCAGTCCCGTCGCCCAGGTCAGCAGACGCACAATGTCCTGTTCGCTTTTATAGAACTTCGCGATCGTCTCGTCCTGGAATTTATATTCGAATTCGTCGTCGGGATAGACTTCCGACCAGGCTTTACCGATCTTGCCGATCGTCGTCTTCCAGGAATTGCCTTCCGGGTTCTGCGGCGCCAGGGCAATGCTGATGACCCCTTCCTGCATTAGCCGGCTGCCGATCGCCAGGGGTTTGATCGGGTCGTGCAGGGACTTTTGATGAAAGTCGGCCACCACGCCCGCGACAGGAATGGGTTTACCGTTCCATTCGATCTTTTCCCCGATCGCCGCCTTCGGATCGCTGAACCCGAGGACACGTGCAAAGGTCTCGTTGATCAGCATCTCTCTTATCGTATCGCTGCCGGGCAGCTCATGGCCGGCAGCCAGTCTGATCTGAAAGAGCCGCAGGTAGTTCGTATCGCCGAATTTCACCTGTACCTCCGTTCCGATATCCTTTCCGCGGCCTTTATATTTCATGGTGGTGGACCAGGTGCCCTGCGAAGAAGGCACGTCGCTGCATAGGCTGGCCGCCGTTATGCCGGGCAGGGCCCGTATTTTGTTCAGCAATACCAGCTTGCGATCCTTATTCGGATCGAACCATTTCGTGTGGAAGTAGACGATCGCATCTTTTTTAAAGCCAAGGTCTTTATGGAGGGAATACCGGATCTGTTTGGATACCAGGAGGGTCGCAATGATGAATACCTGGGCGATGATGAATTGCGACACCGTCAGGGTCTTCCGTAGCCAGGCCCGACGGCTGCGGCCGCTGCTGCCCTGGTTCTTCAACACCAGCACAGGGCGGAAAGAAGAAAGCACGGCCGCAGGGTAGAAGCCGGACAACAGGCTGACCGCCACTACCAGCAGCAACAGGAATACAAGGACGCCCGGCTCCCGGATAATATTGAAATGTAATTCCTTCGGAATAAAATCGGCGAAGATCTTCAGCAGGAAGGGGATGAGGATAACGGAGAGTAGCGAAGCCAGCAGGGTCAGCACGAAGGTCTCGCTGAGGAACTGCAGCAGCAACTGCCGGCGCGAACTGCCGATGGTCTTGCGGATGCCGATCTCCTTCGCCCTTTGCGTGGATTGGGCCGTGGTAAGGTTGATGAAATTAATGCAGCCCAGTAATAACAGGATAGCCGCTACCACCAGCAGGCTGTAGAGGGTAGGCTTATGCGCTAAATGGTCGTCGTCGAAAAAGTTACCGTAATCGTGATTGAAATGCAGGTCGCTCAGAGGCTGAAGCCGGTAGGTCGTCTTTGTCTGGTAACCGGGTTTTTCGTCGGGAGTATATTTCTTATACAGTGCGGCCAGCCTTGCTTCTACCTGCGCGGGACGGCCGCCCGGGGATAATTTCACGAACAGCTGGGAAGAAGAATTGGTGGAGCCCCAGTTGTCCCGGTTGCCTTGCTTGAAGGACGGCGTCTCCTGGCTGACGCCGGAAATAAAGCACTGGAAAGTAAAATCCGTATGATAGGCAAGATCTTTCACAATACCGCTGACCACCGTGGTGATCGTATCGTTGAAATAGACCTTCTGACCGACGATCTCGTCCCGGTTCAGGTTGGGGAAATATTTCCGGGCCATGGATTCGGTGAGCACCAGCTGCATCGGCCGGGATAAGGATGTTTTCGGCGACCCTGCCAGCCATTCGTATGGTATCATCCGGAAATAACGCTCATCGGCAAAGACGATATGGCTCTGTTTTTTGAAGACGGCCGGCGCCTCTCCTCCCGGCCGCGGTATGCTGACCTTTTCGTCGCCCCAGGTAAAAAAAGGAACCACCAGGTCCAGGCCCGCTACCTCTTTTTGCGCGGCCGCGGGCATCGGCATGGGAACGCCGCTGTTATAACCCGGCTCCCCTGAAAAAACGAACTCGGATACTACCCGGTAGATCCGGTCCCCGTCCTTATGCCCCCGGTCGAAGGTGAGGTCATAGGACACCAGCAGATAGATCACCAATGAGGCGCTGATGCCAATCGACAGACCTACAATATTGATGAAGGAGAAGGTTCGGTTCCGCCGGAGGTTCCTCCAGGCTGTCTTCAAATAGTTTTTAAACATCTTCTTTGTTTTGGTATGTGGTAGTCCTTTTCACTGCCTTATTCGCTGCGCAGGGCCACTACCGGGTTAGCGGTAGCTGCCTTAAAAGTTCTCAGCAAGAGTATCACGAACGCGACCGACAGCATCAGCAATCCCCCCGCTGCGAAGATCCACCAGTTCAGTGACGTGCGGTCCGCGAAATTATCCAGCCATTTATGAGCGCCCCACCAGGCAATGGGTACCGCCACCAGGAAGGCCAGCGCAATCAATCGCAAAAAATCCACCGACAGGAGCCCGATGAGCTGCAAGACCGAAGCGCCGACGATCTTGCGGATGCCGATCTCCTTGGTGCGTTGGTTCGTAATATAGATCACCAGGCCCAGCAATCCCAGGCAGCTGATGAAGACGGCCAGGCCCGTCGCCCAGATCAGCAGGCGGGCGATATCCTGTTCGGACTTGTAATATTTAGCGATCGTCTCGTCCTGGAAATTGTATTCGAAATCCCTTCCCGGGTAGATCTCCGACCAGGCCTTCCCGATCTTATCGATCGTCGCTTTCCAGGAACCGCCTTCCGGACCCTGTGGCGCCAGGCTGACGGAGATGTCCGTTTCCTGCTCAAGGAAACTGGTGATCGACAATGGTTTTATCGGGTCGCGCGTCGACTGCTGCTGAAAGTCCGCGATCACGCCAACGACGGGGACTTTTTTCCGGTCCAGCTGGATCTCCTTGCCTATTGCCTCCCGCAAGTCCTGGAATCCCAACATATGCGCGTAGGTCTCATTGATCAGCATTCCCCTGGTCGTATCGCTGTACGGCAGCGGCTGACCTGCCAGGAGTTTTATCTGGAAGAGCTTTATATAATTCGTGTCCCCGAATTTCATCTGTACTTCCGTCTCCACTTCCTTTTTACCGTCCTTATAGATCATCGCGTCCATCATGGTGCTGGGAGAAGAAGGCACGTCACCGGAAAGACTGGCCAACTCCACACCGGGAATAGCTTTTACCTTTTCCAGCAATAACTGCAGGCGCTCTTTCGGGTCGCGGGAATCCGTACTGAAATAAACGATGGCGTCCTTTTTAAAGCCGAGGTCCTTTTGCAAAGAATACCGGATCTGCTTGGACACCAGCAAGGTCGCAATGATAAATACCTGCGCGATGACGAACTGCGATACAGTCAGGGTCTTGCGCAGCCAGGCCCGGTTAGCGCCCTGTCCCTGCACCTGGTTCTTCAACACCAGCACGGGCCGGTAGGAGGAGAGCACCGCGGCAGGGTAGAACCCGGATAAAAGGCTCACCAGGATCACGAGCAGGAACAGGAAAAGGACGATACCCGGCTGCGTGATCAAATTAAAATCCAGGTTCCTGGGCATAAAATCGGCAAAGATCTTTAACAGGAAAGGCGTCAGCGCCACCGATAGCAGGGCGGCGATCAGGGTCAGCAGGAAGGTCTCGCTGAGGAACTGGAACAGCAGCTGCCGCCGGGTGCTGCCGATGGTCTTGCGGATGCCGATCTCCCTGGCCCGTTGCGAGGACTGGGCCGTCGTAAGATTGATGAAATTAATGCAGGCCAGCAGCAGCAGGAAGGCGGCTACGGCCAGCAGGCTGTACAAAGTCGGTTTATGCGCCTGCCGGTCCCGGAAAAAATTGGAATAGGTATGATTGAAATGCAGCTCACTGAGCGGCTCCAGGCCGTAGACAAATTTACTATGGCTTTCAGCGGGCTGTTTGTGGTATTTCGGGTACATCGCCGTAATGGCGCTGGCAGTACGGGCCGGGGAGGTTCCGGGAGATAGCTTCACCCATAACTGGGAGGAATAGCTCGTATTCCCCCAGTCTTTGAGATCGGCCAGCTTGAAGGAGGGGCTTTCCAGCGTCGTCCAGGAAAGGAAAGCCTTCATGCTGAAGTCGGAATGATAAGGAAGGTCCCTGACGATGCCGCTGACCACGGTGACCAGGGTATCGTTGAAATATAATTTCTTTCCGACGATGGCGGCAGGATCGAGCTTCGAAAAATAGAGTTTCGCCTGGGATTCCGTCAACACCACCTGGTTGGGCTGCGCAAGGGCCGCCGACGGGGATCCGGCCAGCCACCGGTATTCGATCAGGTTGAAATAACGGTGATCGACAAAGGCAATATGGTTCTGCTTCTTATAGACCACCGGCTGATCCCTTCCCTCTTCAGGAACTCCCACTTTTTCATCGCCCCAGAGATAGATGGGCGCCACCACTTCCAGGCCGGGCGCCTCTTTTGGCAGAACATAGGACATAGGACCAGGAACACCGCTGGTGTAAAAGGCCATTCCCGAAAAATTAAGGTCGGAAACGACACGGTAGATACGATCCGCTCCCTTATGCTCCTTGTCAAAACTGAGATCATAGGCCACCAGCAGGTAGATCACCAGCGAAGCGCTGATGCCGATGGAAAGTCCGATAATGTTGATAAAGGAAAAAAGTTTGTTGCGCCGGAGATTCCTCCAGGCCGTCTTGAAATAATTTTTGAGCATCGCAAGTGGGTTTGATAAAATGACGCCTGCTACGAACGGGGGAATTCGTGACCCGAAAAACGGCCAAAAAGATGCCATATCCTAATAAAATGGTTATCAGTTCTTTCCGGGCGATCAGGTGACTGAACTGTCCGCTTTTGATACAGGCATTGTCTGACTGCGAACAGGCTATTCCTCCAGCAGGGTCTTGTTCTTCCCTACCTTCAGCTTATACCCCACGCCCGATTTCAGGGCATAGTTCTCCTTCTCATGACTGACGGGGAAATCATAGCAGACAGGATAGTCATAAGGGGCCACCACCTCGCGGATGATCTCGTGGACGGTTTTCCCGATGGGACGATGCGTGTCCTTCATCTCCGAAAATCCGCCGATGACAAGACCGGCCAGGCGGTCCAGCTTGCCGCTGCGCCTGAGCTGGTATAACATGCGGTCGATATTATAGAGGTATTCGCCGATATCTTCCAGGAAAAGGATCTTGCCCTTTGTTTTTAATTCGGAGGGACTGCCGGTGAGATGGGCCAGCAGCGACAGGTTGCCTCCCACCAGCTCGCCCACGGCCTCTCCCTTACGATTGAAAGGATGGGAAGGCGCCTGGACCTTCGATCGCCTGCCTTCCAGGGCATGCCGGAGAGATTGCACGAATTCCAGCTCCGCGCCGCCTTCATTGAAGGCCGAGGCCATCGGCGCATGGAGGGTGGCTATCTTATACTGCGTATGTATATGCGCGTGAAGGACCGTAACATCGCTGAAGCCGATGATCCATTTAGGTTTTTTTTCGAATTTCGAAAAATCCAGCTGATCGATGATACGGCTCAGACCATAGCCGCCCCTTGCGCAGAAGATCGCTTTCACTTTGTCGTCATCCAGCTGCTGCTGAAGGTCGGCGAGGCGCTCCTTATCCGTACCGGAGAAATAGTTTTCCGAATCGCCGCCCAGGGTCTTTCCGATGCGCGGTTCATAGCCCCATGCCTGTAAGGTATCGATACAGGTCTGCGCTTTTTCAAGGGACATATAGCCCGCGGGACAGACAAGACCGATCGTGTCGCCGGGACGGAGGTATGGAGGTATCCTGACCATTCGCTAAAATTATGAAAAAGTACCGGCTGCGGCTAATTCCATCTCCTGCAAGCCCACCTTGTCCGCGGCGACCGTCAGATGATGGAGCATGCCATGCTTCAGCGCATAGTTATTTTTCTGGTGCCCTACCGGGAAATCGAAGCAGACAGGATAGGAATAGGGTTTCACCCTGTCCAGGACGATATCGTAAAGGGTCCGCCCGAAATCATCGCCGGGATCGTCGGGCTTTATTTTAAACCCTCCGACGATCAGTCCTTTGAGGCCGGCCAGCTTGCCCGTGCGTTCGAGATGCCAGAACATCCGGTCGATACTGTAGGCATATTCGCCGGTGTCTTCCACAAAGAGGATCTTTCCGTCGGTGCTGATCTCGGAGTTAGTGCCCGACAGCGTTTCGAGGGTCTTCAGGTTGCCTCCTACCAGGGCAGCTTCCGCGGACCCGACACGGTTCTTTTCATTGGGCACGACGCTGTATTGCATGCCCGGACCACTCAAAGCCTGGCGGATGGAAAGGATGGTCTCCACCTGGATCGGCTCCGCCTTCGCCCAGTCGTCGGGGAAGCTATTGCACATTTTGGAATGGATGGAAGCCATATTGAGATGCCGGTGCATATGGCAGTGCAGGACCGTTATGTCGCTGAAGCCGATGATCCATTTAGGATGAGCGGACAACCCGCGGAAGTCCAGCCGGTCGACGATGCGCACGGCGCCATAACCTCCCCGGGCGCATAGAATGGCTTTCAGGGATGGGTCGTCCATCATTTGCTGAAGGTCCCGGGTCCTTTCTTCGTCCGTGCCTCCGAACGTGAAATCCTTTTTACCTACCGTATCCCCTATTTTGGTGCGGAAGCCCCAGCTCTCTATCTGCTGCAGGGCCGGCTCGATCTCCTTTAAGGTGATAAACCCTGCCGGACAGGTAATGCCGATGCAGTCTCCCGATTGCAGGTAGGCAGGGATCAGCAAAGGAAGAGGGCCTGACCGGACAGTCCGGTGCGGCCGCAGCCCCAGGACGGGCAGGGTTGCGCTTGCGGTGAGCACGGAGGAAAGAAACTTTTTTCGATTCATCTTAACATTTGGGTTAATATTGCCGTTTTTAAAAGTACTACTTTCGGAGCATGCGTTTTCTATTGGCAATCTTGTTTTTATTGCCGGGAGCAGAACAGGCATTGAGGGCACAGGATCTTACAGGGCAATGGACGGGAACAGCCGCGAACGACCTGTCCGATAAAAAAGAAAAACTCGTCCTCAATATGGCCGCCGGGGACTCTTCCTTCGGCGGAGTGCTGCACTGGTATGACCCCCAGGCCCGGTTCTTCCGGTATTCCACTGTCAACGGATGGTTCCATAGCCGTGACTCTACCCTGTCCTTATGGGAAGACAGCACCCTGGGCAGGAACAGGACACATTATTTATTCCGCTACAAAAGGACCAATCATAAAGAAGTGCTCGAAGGCCGCTGGAATACAGACAGCGATAAGGGAAGCATAGGACACATGGTCATCCGCCTGGAAAAAAAGGCGACCCCCTTCATCCCTTTACCCCCCCTCCCGCCTAAAAAGAAAGATTCCGCGCAACAGCGGCAGGTTGGCTCGCTGATCGCACGGGAAACGCCCGTCACGGCAACCATCCCCATCAAAAGGCAGGACTCCGTTCGCATAGACCTCTTCGACAACGGAGAGATCGACGGCGATAGCGTCTCCCTGTACCTCAACAATGACCTGATCCTGATGCACCTGTCCCTGCGGGCGGAGCCCAGGACGATCTGGCTGCCCCTCGACAAACGCCTTTCCGTCAACAAACTGGTGCTATTCGCCGAGAACCTGGGCAAACTGCCGCCCAATACGGCCGTCATGGAGGTCACGACAAAAGGGAAGATCTATACGATCTTCCTGTCCACGGATTATAACCGCAATGCATCGGTGGAGTTTGTGTTGCAGGAATGAGTTATTTTTGCAGCTCATTAAAAAACGGCCCCCAGGGGCGAAGGGCATGAATCAACCAAAAAGATACCTGATCACAGCGGCGCTGCCTTATGCCAACGGACCCAAGCATATCGGTCACCTGGCGGGGGCCTACCTGCCGGCAGATATATACGTGCGTTACCTGCGGGCGCAGGGACGGGATGTCGCTTTTATTTGCGGCAGTGACGAACATGGAACGGCCATTCCCATTCAGGCCATGAAAGAGGGCACCACTCCCCGCGCCATCATCGACAAATACCACGCGCTGATCAAGCAGAATTTTGCCCACCTGGGCATTTCCTTCGATATCTATCACCGCACCAGCGAGCCGATACACCATGAGACCACCCAGGAGTTCTTTACGGACCTCAATAGCCGGGGCGAACTGGAATTGAAGGAGACCGAACAATATTATGACGAGGAGGCAAAGACCTTCCTGGCGGACCGCTATATCGTCGGGACCTGTCCTGTCTGCAGCAATCCCCGCGCCTATGGCGACCAGTGCGAGAACTGCGGCAGCTCCCTCAGCCCCGAAATGCTGATCCATCCGCATAGTACGCTCAGCGGCAAGGCTCCCATTAAGAAAAGCACCAAACACTGGTACCTGCCCCTCGACAGGCACGAAGCGTTCCTGCGGGAATGGATCCTGAAAGAACATAAGGATGACTGGAAGACCAACGTGGTAGGCCAGTGTAAAAGCTGGATCGACGGAGGCCTGCAGGCCCGGGCCGTTACCCGCGACCTGGACTGGGGCGTGAAAGTCCCCCTGCCCGATGCCGAAGGGAAGGTCCTTTATGTATGGTTCGACGCCCCGATAGGCTACATCAGCGCTACCCGCCAGTGGGCGATCGATACCGGTAAGGACTGGAAGCCGTATTGGTATGATAAGGATACCAAACTGGTGCATTTCATCGGAAAGGACAATATCGTATTCCATTGCATCATCTTCCCGGTCATGCTGCGGCTGCACGGGAATATCCTTCCGGACAATGTCCCCGCCAACGAGTTCATGAACCTGGAAGGGGATAAAATGAGCACGAGCCGCAACTGGAAGCTGGAAATGCAGGATTATATCGATGATTTCATCAATAAAGAGAATGGCGGCACCCAGCTGGCCGACAGCCTGCGTTATTACCTCACCGTCATCTCCCCGGAGACAAAGGACAGCGAGTTCACCTGGAAAGGCTTCCAGGACGCGAACAACAGCGAGCTGGTAAGCGTCTTCGGCAATTTCGTCAACAGGGCCTTCGTCCTCATGCATAAATTATGCAAGGGCAAAGTGCCGGCCCTGCACGGAGAGCGCCTCGACGATAAGGATAGGACGCTGATCGGGGACATCGAGGCCACGAAAGAAAAAGTTCAACAGTTGCTGGAACAATATAAATTCCGGGAAGCCCTGTTCGAAGTGATCGATCTCTCCCGGAAGGGCAACCGTTATTTACAGGAAAAAGAGCCCTGGAAAAAAGCTTCCGGCGGCAAGAATGGGGAGGAGATCTCCACGGAAAATCAGGAGCTGATCGATAATTGCCTGCATATCTGCCTGCAACTGACCGCCAACCTGGCCATTCTTATCAACCCTTTCCTGCCCTTCACCGCGCGGAAAATGCTGCACCTGATGAAAGTGGTCGATAAGATGCTGGATTGGGATAATGCCGGCAAGCTCAAGCTCCTCAGCGTAGGCTACAGCCTGCGTGCCCCCGAACTCCTGTTCCGGAAGATCGAGGACGAAGAAGTAAAGGCCCAGGTGCAAAAGCTGCAGGCCGCCAAAGAATTGTACCTGGCTAACAATGCGCCGGCCCCCACCCCTTCCACCACCGGCAAGGAGAAGGCGGCAGAGCCTGCGGCGGGGCCCAAGGCCCCCATCGTCTACGACGACTTTGCTAAAATGGAGCTAAAGGTAGGCACCATTCTCGCGGCAGAAAAGGTAGAGAAGGCCGATAAATTGCTGAAGCTGACCGTGGACATGGGCGCCGAACAGCGTACCATCGTCTCCGGCATCGCCCTCCACTTCCGGCCGGAAGAGATCATGGGCAAGCAGGTAGTGGTCGTCACGAACCTCGCTCCCCGCAAAATGCGGGGCATCGAGAGCAATGGCATGATCCTCATGGCCGAGGATAAGGCCGGAAAGCTTCATTTTGTAAGTCCTGAGAATAAAATAGACGCAGGATCGGGGGTAAGCTAAATCCCCCCGGTCCGTTTTTCCGTATATAGCTCATAATTGCTATGGAAAGACGGATCAAATACGGAACTGCTGCATTCGCGTTACTCCTGGCCATCCTGGCTTTATACAGTTACCTGACTCACCGCAATGACAACGGTCGCTCCCGCCTACAAGATTCCGCCATCCCCATCACCGCCTTCGACCTGGCCCACTCCTTTGAAAAGAACGAGACGGTCTCCAACCAGACCTATCTCAACAAGATCCTTTCCGTCCGGGGCGTCATCAAAGACATCCGCAAAGATGAGCATGGCGGTTACCTCGTGGACCTCGGCAGCCGCCGCGATCTTCCGTTCTCCGTCCATTGCTCCCTCGACGATCTCTATACCCGTCACGATCTTCCCGTGAAGAAGGGAGATAGCTGCGCTATCAGCGGCACCTGCGCTGGCCTCCTCACCAACATCGTCCTGCTCCAATGTGTCATAGAAAAATAACTACGCGTGTAGTTTTTGTATGACAGTAAAATAAGGGTAAGGTATTATCAATCGGTAAAAAATTTTTGATCGCGAATACTCAGTAATATGTAATCGCGTTAATCAACAAGTGTATTCGCAATGGTTGTCTAAAAGGGTTGTAGTAAGAATAAAATGTCCTTTTGGGTAGGTTAAATCAAAAAATGATTATTTTCTGGTCGCGCCTCCTACTTACATTGACCGCTCGATACCGCTGGGGTATACCGATAAAATCTAATATCTATTTGTGCTATGAAACAGAACCTTCAATACAAGATCCTGCCGTATAACCGTTACACGTCCATATACCAGGAGAGAGAAAGCTACTATCGCAGTTTCATCAACCAATACTACCTTGATTTTGCACACCAGCTTTTATCACAGGACCATCATTCTTCTCATCCGACCAATACCCTCATAGCGCCGCACGACATCGCCTTCGGGGCTTCCCCCCGTAAAGTGATCTGGAAAATCGGAATGCCTTCCTTCCAGATAAAAGATATCAATGACTTTAAAGATCATAAGATCCTTTTTTATAAGACAAAATTGTTGAGGCAGAAAGTGCTGACGCAATTCCATTTCATCAATGGATTCTTTTATTATTCACAGCTCAGTTTCCTGACCTTTACGGATAAGACCCATTCCATCCTCACCGATTCCATCCGGAGCAAGTACCAGTGCCCGGGCAATCTTGAGATCGGCGACCGGATCAACATGACGGATATCTGTGGCAATAAAATGATCATCGAAAAAGGAGTCTACCTCACGGTCAGCTATATCACCGGCGAGACCTATCCCCGCACGCTGATGGAAGAGCAGATAAAAATGAGAAGGGACAACGTGAACAAGGCCGATAATTATGAGATCAACCGCCTGAGCAAAATTTTGTAAAATACACGGAACTACCTTAAAAGATACTCGGAAAAATAACCCTTTAACCAGCCTTACTTATCAGAATTTTTAAATGAAATAATGAGCCCCGCCGCATGGCGGGGCTCATTATTTTGTATTATCTTCGAAGACAAATAGTTGTTTAACTAACTAATTCCTTTGATATGAACCGGATTATAAAAAAAGTAGCCGTCCTGGGCAGCGGTGTCATGGGGTCCCGGATCGCCTGCCATTTTGCAGGCATCGGCGTACAGGTGCTGCTGCTGGACATGGCGCCGAAGGAGCTGACGGAGGCCGAAACGGCAAAAAAGCTGACCCTGGAACACCCGGCCGTAAAGAACCGGATCGTAAACGAGGCCCTGGCCGCCGCGATCAAGTCCAACCCCTCTCCCATATATACCAAAGAGGTCGTCAAAAAGATCACCACCGGCAACTTCACGGATAATATGAAAGATATTGCGGCCTGCGACTGGATCGTCGAAGTGGTCGTGGAAAGACTGGATATCAAACAACAGATCTTCACCGAAGTGGAGAAGTATCGCAGACCCGGTAGCCTCATCACTTCCAATACCAGCGGCATCCCCATCCACCTCATGGCGGAAGGGCGAAGCCCCGATTTCCAACAACATTTCTGCGGCGCCCATTTCTTCAATCCTCCCCGTTACCTGCGTCTCCTGGAGATCATCCCGACGCCGCTGACCAACCCCGCCGTAACGGATTTCCTCCTGCATTACGGAGATCTCTACCTGGGTAAGACCACGGTGCTTTGCAAAGACACCCCCGCTTTTATCGCCAATCGTATCGGGGTCTTCGGCATCATGGCCATCTTCGGTCTCGTCGACAAACTGGGATTGACCATCGATGAGATCGACGCCCTGACAGGGCCCCTCATCGGCCGCCCCAAATCGGCTACTTTCCGGACAGCCGACGTGGTAGGGATAGATACCCTCGTGAAAGTGGCGAAAGGAGTAGCGGAGAACTGCCCCGCGGACGAGCAGCGGGCCGTCTTTTCCATTCCCGCCTGGCTGGATAAGATGGTGACCAATAAATGGCTGGGAGACAAGACAGGACAGGGCTTTTTCAAAAAGACAAAAGGCTCCGGAGGTGAAAAGGAAATATTGACCCTCGACCTCCGGACCATGGAATATGGTCCCCGCCAGCGCCCTAAATTCGCCAGCGTGGAAGCCGCAAAGCCTATCGACGATCTGAAGGCCCGGCTAAAATTGCTGGTGCAGGGCACGGATAAGGCCGGCGAGTTCTTTCGCCAGTTCCATTACGGTCTCTTTTCCTATATCTCCCATCGCATCCCCGAGATCAGCGACGAGCTCTACCGCGTGGATGACGCCATGATGGCCGGCTTTGGCTGGGAGATCGGCGCTTTCGAGAGCTGGGACACACTGGGCGTAGCCTCCACCGTGAAAAAAATGAAGGAAGCAGGCTACAGCGTGGCCCCATGGGTGGATGAAATGCTGGCCTCCGGCGCAACGACCTTCTACCGCCTTGAAAAAGGCCGCCGCCTGTATTATGATACGATCTCCCGTTCCTATAAATCTTTACCGGGCGCGGAGACCTTCCTGGTGATGAAGAATTTCGAAGATCAGACGCTCTGGAAGAACAGCTGCTGCCGTCTCTACCATTTAGGGGACGAAGTGCTGGGCCTGGAATGGAATACCAAGATGGGCAGCATCGGCGGGGAAGTACTGGAAGGCATTCAGCGGTCCATCGCCATCGCGGAAGAAAAATACAAGGGGTTGGTGATCGCCAACGAAGGTCCGAATTTCAGCGCCGGCGCCAATGTCGGCATGATGTTCATGCTGGCCATCGAACAGGAATACGATGAGCTGGACATGGCTATCCGGCTCTTCCAGAATACGATCATGCGTGCCCGTTATTCCGCTATTCCCGTGGTTGTGGCCCCACACGGGCTCGCCCTGGGCGGCGCCTGCGAGCTGAGCCTCCATTCCGACAGGATCGTGGCCGCCGCCGAGACCTATATCGGGCTGGTGGAACTGGGCGTCGGACTGATCCCCGGCGGCGGCGGCAGCAAGGAGTTCACCCTCCGTGCCGCCGATGAGATGCACGAGGACGAACCGGAGACCATCACCTTAAAGAATCGCTTCCTCACGATCGCCACCGCTAAAGTAGCGACCTCCGCTTATGAGGCCTTCGACATCGGCATCCTGCGCAAGGGAAGGGACCTGGTGGCCGTCAACCAGGGAAGGCGCATCGCGGAGGCCAAACGTTCGGTGCTGGAGCTCTTCGACGAAGGCTATACCATCCCCGTCCAACGAAAGGACGTGAAAGTGCTGGGACGTACCGCCCTGGGGGCCTTGTACGCCGGCATCAACGGGATGTGGCGGGGCAACTATGCCACCGATCACGATGTAGTGGTCGCCAAAAAACTGGCCTTTGTCATGTGCGGCGGCGATCTCAGCGAGCCCGCCCTGGTGAGCGAACAATATCTCCTGGACCTGGAACGGGAAGCCTTCCTCAGTCTTTGCGGGGAAAAAAAGACCTTAGAACGTATACAAAGCGTACTCAAGGGCGGCAAACCCCTGCGGAATTAAGTATCTTAGTTTTATCAATTTATATCTATTTGCCTATACCTATCTCCATCGTATGAACAATTTATCTTTTATCGCAGTGGCCGCCGCCATCGTCCTTAACGCTGCCGGATGCCAATCTCCGGACGCCAATAATAACAAGGGCAGCGTTCCCGACAGCACCTATACTTTGTCCGGAAAAATACAAGGCGTCGATTCCGGATGGGTCAATCTGCTCCATCGGGGATCCGATCCCCTATCGAAAGATTCCGCGATCCTCCGGAACGGTGAATTCTCCCTGAAAGGAAAATTGCCCGCTCCTGAATATTGCACCATCACCGTTCATTCAGGCGGTGAGCAAAAAGCAGCTTTCGATCTTTTCCTGCAGAGCGGCTCGATAACTCTTAGCGGGCGGCTGGATTCCCTGACAGCTACGGGCGTGACGATCAAAGGTTCCCCGACGCAGGATGAATACCGGCAGTTCCTGGAAAAAGAGAAATATTTCGACTCCGCCTTCAGGAGCCTGGGCTCCGTCTACGAAGCAGCCGAGGCGAAGAAGAATGGGCAACAGCTGGATAGCGTAAAAACAGAAATGCGCCTGTTGGGCAACCGGCACGGTCAGGCCGTAAAGGATTATGCCCTTTCCCACCCGAAGTCCTATGTCGCCGCCTTTGAAGCCTATTCCAATTTTTCTTACGACCCCGATGAGGCCGGTAAGCTGGATACGATCTATACGGGGATGGACAGTTCCATCCAGGCCTCTCATTTCGGTAAGAAGATCAGGGAAACCATAGCATCCGCAAAGAAGACCGCCATCGGACAGCCGGCCCCTCTCTTCGAACAGAATGACGTTGCCGGCAAACCGGTGTCCCTGGCCTCCTTCAAAGGGAAGGTCGTCCTGGTGGATTTCTGGGCCAGCTGGTGCGGCCCCTGCCGGGCAGAGAACCCCGCCGTCCTGAAAGCCTATAAGAAATATCACCCCAAAGGCTTTACGATCCTGGGCGTCTCCCTCGACAGTAAGAAAGATAAATGGGAAGAGGCTATCAAGCAAGATAAGCTGGACTGGACCCAGGTCTCGGATCTGCAGGGCTGGAAGAACAGCGTTGCCATACAATACGGCGTCAAAGGCATTCCCATAAATTATCTGCTGGACAAGAATGGCATTATCGTGGCCAGGGGATTGAGAGGCGAAGAACTGGAAAAGCAATTGGCCGTCCACGTCAAATAGGACATGGGTGAAGCCGAACTCCATATTGCTTCCCGCCGCCTGTTGATCCGCTCCATATTTTATTTTTACGGCGAAGCGGCCGGCCCGGAGATCGCCCTGGAGATCGCCGGCGATATCGCCCTGCAATGGAACGAGCCCCGGGCTAGCGTACTGATCCGGAAAGAAGCCTACGAGGTCCGCTTCGAAATAGAAGGGATCTACGATCCGGACCTTGCCCCGGAAAAAGTCTGGTATAATACCGATCCCCGCCTGAATTTCTTTCGCATCGAAGAATTTTCCCAAAGCGACATTTCCTTCGTGGACGGATTGCCGTCGAATACCGGCTATTTCAAGCTGGGCAACCTCCTTGACCATTCTACGACCGCCGCCCATGAATACGGGCATACCCTCGGTCTCGAACACCCGAAGATCCTGGACATAAGAGGAAAGGGCCAGCCCGGCATCATGTATCCGCGCGGCACGATCTGCGATCCCGTTTTTCAATACGACCCTTCCGCCCCACCCTTCGTTAAGGGTGGCACCCTGAACCCCTTTACCCGGAAGGTGCTGCCTTCCGACGTAGAGGACCTGCACCTGCACCGCCTGTCCTTTGACCGCAGGGGAATGGCCATCGTTGGTGGATTTTCTTCGATGTACCACGAACAGCATAAAAAAAACGCCCTGTAGGCGTTTCTTATATTCATTTACTAAGAGGGAGTTGCGGAGAGCTTACTCACCCGAGGCCTCCAGTAATTTAAATAACTCATCCAGTTTAGGCGATAAGATGATTTCTGTTCTTCTGTTCAATGCTCTTCCGTCGGAAGTGCTGTTCGTCTGCACAGGATCATACCAGCTATGTCCCGAAGCAATGATCCTGACCGGGTCGACCTTGTAATCATCCGTCAGGATCCGTACGATGGCAGTCGAACGGGCCACGCTCAAAGCCCAGTTGTCCGGGTATCTTCCCCGGATGGGTATTGAGTCGGTATGTCCTTCAATATTTACGGTGATCTCAGGGTTGATGTTCAACACCTCGGCCAGTTTGCCCAACGCCAATTTCCCTTTCGGGTTGACGGCTGCACTACCGGAGGGGAATAACAGGTTCTCCTGCAAACTAACATAGACCTTACCATTTTTGATGGCCACCGTTAATTCATTGGAATTAAATCCGACCAGCGCATCGCTCATTTTCTTTCGGATCTCCTGCGTCGCTTTTTTCTGCTGATCCATCAATGCCTGTAACTGATCCAGCCTTTTTTGCTGGTTGGCCAATTCCTGCTGGCTTTTACTTAACTGGGATTGTTTGTTGGCGGCATCGGTGGAAAGTTGACCCGTCTTGTTATTCAGGTCCCCAACCTGTTGTTTCAAATCCCCAATCTGCTTGTTCAGCTGCGCAACATTGGATTGCAGGTCATTTACTTTCCCGGCCAGCTGGGCGCTATCATTCCTGGCGGATTGGAGGGCTGCCTGGGAATCTTTAAATTTTCTCGTTGAAACACAGCTACTTAGCAATAAAGCACCTACGGCAAAAAATACCGCCGAACGGATCCATTTTCTCATGTTTTACTTATTTAGAAGTGAATATTAATATTCTTACGCCGTCTTACACCGGTTATTTACCTGTCATCCATACAATGTTTAAGCCAAATCTTTTTTTCTTATCTTACCGGCAATACATTTAATGTGAACAGTATCTTATCCATCCAATCTATCACTAAGTTTTATGGCAGGATACGAGCCCTGCACGAAGTTTCTTTCGACGTGCCGGCCGGGTCCGTATTCGGCGTACTGGGTCCGAATGGCAGCGGGAAGACCACCCTGTTGGGAATTCTCATGGACGTATTAAAGGCCAGCGGAGGCAGCTACGCCTGGTTCGGCCAGCCGCCTTCCGAGCAGCAGCGCAGGCAGATCGGGACCCTGCTGGAGACGCCTAATTTTTACCATTATCTCTCCGGGGAGAGGAATTTGCAGATAGCCGCCGCCATCAAGGGACGCGGACAGGAAGATATCCCCAGAGTATTGGAAATGGTCAAGCTAACGGAAAGGCGCCATTCCAAATTCAGCACGTACTCGCTGGGCATGAAACAACGACTGGCTATCGCCTCCTGCCTCCTGGGAGATCCCTCCGTCCTCGTATTCGATGAGCCTACCAACGGCCTCGACCCGGTGGGCATCGCCGAAACCCGCGAGCTGATCCGGGACATGGCCCGGGAAGGGAAGACCATCCTGCTGGCCAGTCACCTGCTGGATGAAGTGGAGAAAGTATGCACCCATGTCGCCATCCTGCAAAAAGGCGTATTGCTAACGGCCGGTGACGTCAACGAAGTGCTGATGAATGAGGATTTCGTGGAGCTGGGCGCCCCCAACGGTGATAAATTACGGGAGGTCCTCTCCGCCCTGCCGGGCATCCGCCAACTGAAGCAATCCGAACAGCACCTGCAGGCCTTTTTTGAAAAGGACAACATCGACCTGGGAGGCATCAATCAATATTGCTTTGAAAAAGGAGTGGTGCTGACCCATCTGCAGCTGCGCAAAAAAAGCCTCGAATCGAAATTCATGGAGCTGACGAATAAATAACCCAAGCCTCAACCGACCGATATGCTCAATACACTTCGCGTAGAATGGATGAAAGTAAAAAACTACCGGGCCTTCTGGATCCTGCTGGCCGTTACCGTGCTCAGCATACCCGGTGTCAACTTCATGTTCTACGATCTCTTCGATAACAGCTTCCCGAAAATGAAAGGCAATAAGATGGCCATGAATATTTTCGGCACCCCTTTCGGCTTCCCGGATGTCTGGCAGACCACCAGCTGGAACGCAAGCCTGGTCTTCCTGGTCCCGGCGATCCTGATCATCACCCTGACGACCAATGAATTCACCTATAAGACGCACCGGCAGAATGTCATCGACGGATGGAGCAGGAGCCAGTTCTTCCGCGTCAAACTCGTCGAGATCCTTTTACTGTCCCTTTTCACCACCTTGCTGGTCGTCCTTACAGCCCTCTGCTTCGGTACTTTCGGCAATAAGGTCCCCGAAGGCCAGTCCATCTGGCAGGGCAGCCGGTTTGCCGCCTTCTATTTTGTGCAGATGATCTCCTATTCCATGATCGCTTTCATGCTGGCGCTGTTCATCAAAAGAGCGGGGCTGGCGATGGGGATATTTTTCATTTACATGATCGTGGAAAGTATCATAGTGGGGTATTTCGGCAATCATCGCAAGATCGAAGCCGTGAATTACCTGCCGGAAGAAGTGACCGACCGGCTGATCCCGCAGCCTTACCTGAAAGCCATTTTTACGCAGCAGAGAGTATCCTACTGGGAAAGCCATATTCCCATCTACCTGGCGGTGGCGGCCGTCTATCTCCTGTTGTATTATTTCGGGGCGAGCAGGCGTTTCCTGCGGACGGATCTCTAGGGACCTCTCTATAGGTTCCGCTTATTTCCCCGCGATCTTCAGCTGGCTCTCCGCATGAACGACGATCTGGGGCTTCCCTTTATATTCCTGGATCTTGCCCGTTACACAGACCTGCTGATCGAGCAGTTTCGTCTCCGGCGCATAGGAGAGCTTGTCCCGGTCCGCTTTGAAAATAACGATCGTCAGCTGCTGGTTGGGATAGGTCCCGTCGACATCCAGCAGGGTAGGCCCGTTAGCAGCATTCTGCAAATATTTGCCGCCCGTGACCTTTCCGCAAATGGTGACGGAGTCCCCGATATGATCTTTAGCCCCCGCCGAAGAGATGGTTTTCTGTGCGGAAGCGACGAATGCGGTGGCGGAAAAAAGGATCGCTAACAATAAGTGGCGCATGGGAATGATTTTATTCATTTTTTAGTCTGTCAAATATAGGATTTACTTCGCCGTGATGCCCGGCCGCCCTTCCAGTTCGCTCATAGCGGCTTCGATGGAAGGATATAAGAACTGAAATCCGGCCTGCCGGGTTTTCTTTTCGCTGACCGTGGCGCTCTTCAATACTTCTATGCTCATTTCCCCCACTACGATCTTCAGGAGGAAGGAAGGGACGTATACAGGCACGTAGAATCGCCCTTTTATATGCCGGGCCAGCTCCAGGGTGAAGCTCTTGCTATCCACGGGACGAGGCGAGACGGCATTATAGATGCCCTGCCAGGCGGGATCGCCGATGGCCTGCAGATACAGCCGGCACAGGTCGTCGATATGTATCCAGCTCACGATCTGCTTGCCGCTCCCCAGGATAGCCGCTACGCCCAGCCGTAATGGCTTCCTGAACTCTTCCAGGGCGCCGCCCTTCCTGCTGAGCACGATGCCGGTGCGAAAGATCACCAGCCGTTTGCCCATGGCGGTGACAGGCGTTATGGCTTCTTCCCAGAGGCGACAGGTCTCCCCGAGGAAATCCGCATCGGGCGGGTCGGTCTCTTCGAACGGACGGGGGTTAGGTATGGCAGGGTCGGAGCCATACCAGCCGATGCCGGAGGCGCTGATGACGGTCTGCACTTTATTCGGGATCTCTCCCAACGCCCTGACGAGCAGGGCGCAGCCATTCGTACGGCTTTCGACTATTTCTTTTTTTCTTTTCACGCTCCACCGCTTATCGCCGACTCCCGCGCCCGCCAGGTGGATGATCGCGTCGGCCTGCCGGATGGCCTCGGGGTCGATGGTCTGCTGCGACGGATCCCAGTGAGCCATGAGAAGGCCGCCCGCTGAGGTCCCCGGCTGCAACGCCGGCGCATTCCTGGATAAAAGGATAACCCGGTAGTCTTTCTCTATCAGCAGCCGGCTGAGGGCCGTGCCGATCATTCCTGTTCCGCCGGTAATGAGGATGGTAGCCATACAATAGTTACGAATTAATGAACGATTTGGTTGAGCAATAACACCATCAGCAATCCCACGATCGACACCATCGTCTCCATAACGGTCCAGCTGGCAAAGGTTTGACGGATCGTGAGATTGAAATATTCTTTGAAGAGCCAGAACCCTCCGTCATTGACATGGGAAAAGGTCATGCTTCCCGCCCCAATGGCGAGCACCAGCAATTCAGGTTGTATATGCGACTGCTGGAACAGGGGCAACAGGATCCCTACCGTTGTCAGGGCAGCTACCGTTGACGAGCCCGTGCAGATCCGGATGAGGGCAGCAAGACTCCATCCCATGATCAGCGGATGGATGGAGGTATGGAGGAGGCTCCCGGCTATGTAAGTATTTACTCCTCCTTCCGTCATCACCTGCATAAGACCGCCGGCGCCGGCAATGATGAGCATAAAAGGCGCTACGCCTTTAAAAGCGTTTTGCAGCGTCCGCATCACTTCCCGCATGGATCTGCCTCTGCGGAGACCCAAAAAATAGACGGCTCCCAGCACCGAGATCAGCATGGCGATGTTCGGATCTCCGATAAAATTAATGACCTTTTTGATAGCTTCGGCCCCGGGTATGAGCCCGAAAGCAGTCGTTATCGTCAGCAGGATCAGGGGCATGAGCGCCGTAAAAAGGCTAAGCCCCAATCCGGGCAACTGCCCGGGTTCCATCAGTTTCAGGGTCAATAAAGAGGGATTAGGGGTTGACTTGTACCTGCGAAGGGTCCTGCCGAAAACGATGCCCGACAAGATGATCGTCGGTACAGCCACGATCATCCCATATACGATGGTCTTGCCGATATCGGCGTGTAATTGCCGGGCAATGGCAGTGGGAGAGGGATGAGGAGGCAGGAAGCCATGCGCCACCGACAAAGCCGCCAGGACGGGAATGCCCAGGTAGACGAGAGGTAACCCCGTAGTGGCGCCGACAGCATATACGAGTGGGAGCAGCACCATAAATCCGGCCGAGTAGAACATCGGCAAACCTACCAGGAACCCCGATAGCGCCATGGCCCATTGGATATAACGAATACCGGAGGTCCGGACGAGGGATTGGGTGATCTGCTGTGCCGCCCCACTGTCGGCAATGAGTTTACCCAACATGGCCCCAAAACCCAAAATGATCACCAGGGATCCCATAATGTTGCCGATCCCTTTTTGAATGGCGTCGGTCGTCCGGTGAATATCCAACCCGCTAGCCATCCCCAGCCCCACGCTCACTACTATAAAGGAAATGAAGGTGTCTAATTTGCACCATACGATCAGCAGGATCAGGCAGGCAATACCGAGGAAAGACAGTAATAAAGGCATGGAGACGACTTATGCAGTGACTTTACTAAAGATAGATAAAAAAATCCCCCCGGAGAACCGGGGGGAACAAAACAACTAAAAACAAACTATCGTGATGCAAGCGGGACAGGGTATTTTGCCCCGCAGGGACGGATCAATCCGGTCTCTTCCCGTCAAGGAAAGTATTAATGGTGCTGATCTCCGTATTATTATTCTCGTCTGTCTTCACTTCATAATTGCTATAGAAGTTTTCTACGTTGGAGATCGTGTTATAAAGTTCCAAATTACGGCGGATGTAAGCCGGCACAGTTTCAAACTCGTTATTCGGATCGGCGGCATTGATATTGAACGACAAGTTGCGCAACTTGTTGATCCTTTCTGCCGCCCGGCGTTTCGGGTCTTCCGCATCGTCCTGCATGGCAGGATCCTCTGCGCCCGTATCCGCCACCGGTAAGTTGTGAGCTTGGTGGGCCCCAGGCTCATCCGCCGTTGGAATGGTATCCCTGAATACCAGCTGCATGTCGGGCGAAGGTTCTTCTTCCGCCGACGGAACAGGTGCAACGGTGTTCAGGATGGGCTCCTTTACAGGAGTGCTGTGTTCAGGGTGGGATTGTTGTTCTGAACGGGGTTCTTCCGCATAAATATTGGAAGGTCTCGCAAGATATCCTCCCGAGGCTGCAGACGCAGGAGAATTCTTTTCGGCGACGGGCGCCGGATTCTTTTCATGCCGGACAGGTTGCGGTGCGGGCTCGGAGGATAATACCCATTCGATCCTGACAGGGTCTTCCGTTACGGAAGGCTGACCCGTTGGAAGGGAGGATGTGGTCTGGACAGTTGATGCGGTCTGAACGGGAGCCATGGAGGGGACGGCAGGTGCAGCCGGCTCTACCAGCCTGGGCTGCAGGGCATCCTGTAATGGAGCAAGGGGAACCTGCTCCATTACGGGTGTTTCCTTTGCGCCGGAAGATTCCTTTGCAATTTCAGTAGAGGGAAGCACAGGCCTTTTGTTCAATTTTTGTTCTTCGCCTGAAAGCCCAAGCGTCATGATGATCTTTTCTTCTTTCTTGGGAGCGGGACTGACATTAGCAGCGACCTTGGTAAAGGGGTCCTTGTGTTCGAAGCCGGTAGCGATAAGGGTGATCCCCAGGCTGGCGCCCAGGGTGTTGTCATAACCCAGGCCAAGGATCACGTCCGTGCTTTCCCCGGCCTGGCTGAGAAGGTGATTCTGGATGATCTCCACCTCATCCATGGTGAACTCATGCTCGCCTTCGCAGGAATTGATATTGATAAGTATCCATTTGGCGCCGCGTATGTCGTTGTCGTTGAGCAGGGGTGAGTTCAGCGCTTCTTCGATCGCCTTCTGCGCGCGGTTGTCACCCTTGGCGGTGGCGCTGCCCAGGATAGCTACTCCCCCATTGCGCATGACGGTGCATACGTCGGCAAAGTCCACATTGATCTGACCGGTGCTGTTGATCACATCGGTGATACATTTTGCAGCCGTCGCCAGTACGTTGTCGGCCTTGGCGAATGCTTCCTTCATCTTGAGGTTGCCGAACTGGTGGCGAAGCTTGTCATTGCTGATCACCAGCAGGGTGTCCACATATTGTTTCATTACGTTGATCCCTTCGTCGGCCTGCAATTGCCTTTTCTTCCCTTCATAGGAAAAGGGCGTCGTGATGATCCCGACCGTGAGGATGCCCAGGTCCTTGCATATTTTAGAGATGATGGGAGCGCCGCCTGTTCCGGTGCCGCCGCCCATGCCTGCCGTAATGAACGCCATCTTGGTGTTTACTTCGAGGATCGACTTGATCTCCTCCAGGCTTTCTTCCGTCGCTTGTCTGCCGATGTCGGGATTGGCGCCGGCCCCCAGCCCCTGGGTGAGATGGGGTCCTAACTGTATCTTATTGGGCACACGGCTCTGCGCTATCGCCTGGGCATCGGTATTACAAATGATGAAATTCACTCCCTCTATGTTCTGGCTGAACATATGGTTCACTGCATTGCTGCCACCACCACCCACACCAATTACCTTGATGATGGATGATTTTTCTTTCGGTAGATCAAAATGGATCATAACTTGAATATTTACAAAAACGAATAAAATAAAAGATTAAAGGGCATGGTCCTCTTCTTCCTTGAACAGATCGATGATGCCGTCCTTGAACTTGCCCCAGAAATCCTTGATGCCTTTGCGGTTGCGCACCCTTTCTTCCTGCAGCTCCTGTTCCGGGATCGTAGCTTCCTGCTGCGCTTCCATCTTCCGGAGGTTCTCCGGCACTTCTACCTTCCGGTAGTCCTTGTCGAACTGCTTGCGGTTGTGCTCGTAATCGCTGTATCCTTTCAGGATGAGGCCGATGCAGGTCGAATAGGTGGGCTTGGCCAGCTCTTCGATATGGCCCGCCGCCAGGTGCTCCGTCGGGAACCCGATCCTTGCATTCAGTCCCGTCACATACTCGGTCAGCTGGATGAGATGCCGCAGCTGGGAACCCCCGCCGGTGATCACGATGCCGCCGTTCAGGGTCTTGTTATCCAGCCCCACCTGTTTCAGGTGATAGGTAACGAAATCCATGATCTCGCTCATGCGCGCCTGAATGATATTGGCCAGGTTCTTTACGCTGATCTCCTTTGCAGGCATGCCGCGAAGGCCCGGTATCGTAATATAGGCGTTGGCCTTCGCTTCGTTGGACAGCGCGGAGCCGAACTGTACTTTCATCTGCTCGGCCTGCGTCTTCAGCACACCCAGCCCGGTCTTGATATCATTGGTAATATTCTCTCCGCCGAAGGGTATGACGGCCGTATGTTTGAGGATGCCTTCATAGAATACGGCAAGGTCCGTAGTGCCGCCGCCGATGTCCACGATGGCCACACCCGCTTCCAGGTCCTCATGTCCCATGACCGCCGCGGCGGAGGCCAATGGCTGCAACACCAGGTCCTTCGTCTGCAGCCCGCTTTTTTCCACGGCCCTGTTGATGTTGCGGATCGCATTCTTATCGCCCGTGATAATATGGAAATTGGCCCCTACTTTCACACCTCCGTACCCGATAGGGTTAGGAATATTCTGGAAATTATCCACGGTGAACTCCTGCGGGATCACGTCGATGATCTGGTCCCCGGCGGGAATGTACGTCTTATACTGGTCGGCCACGAGCTGGTCTATCTCGCGCCGGGTGATCTCGTCCTCCGTATGCTGGCGGACGATGTCTCCACGGGTCTGCAGGCTCTTGATATGATGCCCGGCTATGCCCACGTACACTTCACTGATCTCCAGATTGGGATTGGAGCCATAGCAATTGTCCAACGCCATCCGGATGGCTTTTATTGTTTCATCGATATTAAGCACCTGGCCATGCTTGACGCCGTTGGAATTGGCCCGGCCAAATCCCAGGATCTCCAGCTTGCCGTATTCATTCTTACGGCCGGCGATGGCGGCGATCTTAGTCGTCCCAATATCCAGTCCGACGATGATGGGTTGTTCGTGATTCATAGTTAGTTTAATTGTTTAGTTGTTGTTTGTTTGTATTATGGTTTTTTTATATGGCTTGCTTTTTTTCCCGCGTTCCCGGTCACCAGGCTATCACTTCTTTTTTCCGGCACCAGGTCATAGTTCGTGAGGGTCTGCTCCGTAACGGTATTCCCCTCCAACGGCCGGATGGCGTGCCTACCGGCCGTATCCGCCTGTAATTGCTGCTGCGCCGACCGGATCAGCTGCTGGATATTCCGGATGCCCTGCAAAGAATCCAGTTTCGTCTGCTCACTGCCCTTCTTCGCGCCGATGACCTGTCCCGCATACTGCACATCGATCCGGGAATACTTATTAAAGCCTGTCCTGCTTAGTACCTCTTTATAAAAAATGAACAACCGGTGGAACTTTTGCTCATACTCGTTCCCATCGCCGAATTGGATCAGGTGATCGCCGATCACGGGCGTCATTTCGAAATTGCGCTCCGGCGTAATATTCACCTGCGCTATCTGCGCCATCCAGAAAGGGTCCTTCCCGATATACGCGCCCAGTCTCCGGACCTGGAGGGCCAGGGCGCTGTCCGCGCCATGCTTCCCTGCCCCCAATGCGGAAGCCCCGGCGGGATAGCCGGTGAATACCGGCAGCTTGACGGTCAGCTTATCGGAGAGCGGCAGGCGTATGCCGCTGCTGTCGATATACCAGGTGCCGCCATCCAGCGTAAAGATCCTCGCCACCGGCTCCCTCTCGATGACGTTCACCCGCAGGATACCATTGTTATCAAAGAACAGCTGCGCATGCCGGATCCAGGCGTTCCTCCCCAGGACCGACTCCATCTTCCGCAGGTCGAAAGAAAGGATCGGCTTCCCCTGGCATTTCCCCGCACCAGCGACGCCCAGCAGGTCCGCGACCTCTTTTTTGTCTACGAATCCCCGGCCGGCCGGCCCGGCGACATCGATCCGGTAGCCATTGCACACTTTATTGTTCCGATGGCTGATGGCCGCCACCAGCAATACCAGCACGCCGGCGCCTACGGTGCACCACAACGCGATAAAGAACAACTTGCTGATATTGCTTTTAATAGCCATTTTTTATTTTCTTGAGACCCGCCCAACGGCCCGTGCCGGCCGTCAGACGGGTACAAAAGTGGCCGGGTAATAAGTTCCCGTACACAATATTTTTAAACCTTTTCCAGGATCTCCCTCAGCGGCGTCACCAGCGCATCGATATCTCCCGCTCCCGCCGTGATCACCAACTCCAGCTTATCTTCCGGCTTCGTCCTGCCGGTGGCATATCCGCCGCCTTTCCTCCCGGCCCTTTCCTTCAGCAGCTCCAGCAACTCTTCCCGGCTGCACACCCTGGCCTTCCCTTTTTCCATTTTTCCCGCGATCAGCTCGCTGCTGATCCCTTCGATCGGCAGCTCACGGGCCGGGTAGATGGGCAGCAGGAAGACTTCATCGGCCAGGTCCAGGCTCTCCGCGAACCCATCCGCAAAATCCCTTGTCCGCGTGAACAGGTGCGGCTGAAAGATCACCGTACATTTCCTGTCCCCGAACAATCCCTTCGCACCCGTGATCAACGCCCTCAATTCTTCCGGATGATGGGCATAGTCATCGATATAGATCAACCCCTTGTCATCCGCCGATCCCGCAGCCGGCAGCCTCCTGACGATGTATTCGAACCTGCGCCGCACTCCTCTGAATGCCTCTACCGCATATTTTATTTTTTCTTCTTCTATCCCCAGGTGATGCGCCACAGTAATGGCCGCCACCACATTCTCCACATTATGCAGCCCTCCCATATTCAGCACGAACCCTTCCATCACCTCATCTCTGATCGTTACGTCGAACGTATAGCCGCCCTGTGCTATCGTGATATCCGAGGCATAGGCATCTGCTCCTTCCTCTAAGCCATAGCTGAGCCTCCGGTCGCCTTTCAGGTCCTTCGACCGGTCCAGTCCCCATTTACTCAGCAGCAGCCCCGCCGGCTTGAGCTTCCCGGAAAAATCGATGAACGCCTGCTGCACATCCGCGGCCGTGCCATAGATGTCCAGGTGATCGGCATCCATCGCCGTGATCAGCGCCACATCCGGGCTTAGCTTCAGGAAGCTCCGGTCGTATTCGTCGGCCTCTACCACGCATACGTTCCGGTGGTCGCTCCAGAAATTACTGTTGTAATTCACGGAGATGCCTCCCAGGAAAGCATTGCAGCCATAGCCGCTATGGCGCAGGATATGCGCGATCATCGTCGTGACGGTCGTTTTCCCATGCGTTCCCGCAACACAGATATTGAAAGAGCTATTGGTGATCGCACCCAGCACATCGCTCCGCTTCCAGATCGTATACCCCTTCTCCCGGTAATAGACCAGCTCCTTATGTTCCTTCGGCACCGCGGGCGTGTATACGATCAGTTCCGCGTCCTTCGGCGCCAGCTCCAGGTCCTCCGTATAATGAACGGCAATGCCTTCTTTCTCCAATTGCAGGGTCAACGGGGTCGGCGTCTTATCATATCCGCTCACATCCTTTCCGTGAAACCGGAAGTACCTCGCCAGCGCACTCATCCCTATGCCCCCGATCCCGATGAAATAGATCTTCCTTATATCTTTCAATTCCATCATACTCTGATTATTTATCAACCTTCCCGGCCTCACTGACCACTCACTACTCACCACTCACGCTTTCACAATTCGGCTGATCTCTCCCAGGATCTCCGCCGCGATCACCTCGTCGGCGTTCGTGACGGCCAGCCTGCCGATATTTTCTTTTAGTTCCGTTAATTTGCTCTTGTCCCTGCTCAGCGCAATGACCGTGTCCGTTAATTTCTCCCTGGCCTCGCTGTCTTTCACCAGCAATCCAGCCTGCTTGTCCAGCAGATGGCGGGCGTTGGCCGTCTGGTGGTCTTCCGCCGCATGGGGAAATGGAACGAACACCGCCGCCTTTTTCGCGACGCATAACTCGGCTACCGACATGGCCCCCGAACGCGAGATCACCACATCTGCCGCGGCATAGGCCATTTCCATCTGCCCGATAAAATCACTCACCCACACCCCCTTTCGCTCCCTGCCTTTGCTGATATATTCAGAGGCCGTCGTCTGTCCTGTCTGCCAGATCAGCTGCAGGTCATTCTTTTCCAGGTCGTCCAGGTGCGTCGCCAGGGCTTCGTTGATGCTCCGGGCCCCCAGACTTCCACCGGTAGCCAGGACCGTGGTCCTGTCAGGGCTCAGCCCGAAGAACTGCAAGCCTTCGCTACGGGTGATCCCCGAACCGACAATGGACCTTCTTACAGGGTTGCCGGTCAGCAGCAGCTTCCCGGCCGGGAAGAATTTTTCCATGCCATCGCTGGCGACGAAGATCTTATTGGCCTTTTTCCCCAGCAGGATATTGCTCTTGCCGGCAAAGGAATTGCTCTCATGAATAAAGGTGGGGATGCCCTTGGCCTGCGCATAGCGCAGTACGGGAAAGCTGGAATAACCCCCGACGCCGACCACGGCGTCCGGCATGAATTCCTGTATGATCCCCCGCACCTGGAAGAAGCTTTTCAGCAGCTTCAGGGGCAGACCGATATTCTTTATCAAAGAGCGCCTGTTAAACCCGGCAATATCGATCCCCATGATCTTATAACCCGCCTGCGGGATCTTCTCCATCTCCATTTTACCTTTCGCCCCTACGAACAACAGCTCGATATCGGGACATTGCCGCTTCAACGCACCCGCGATGGCGACAGCCGGAAAAATATGGCCGCCGGTACCGCCGCCTGCTATGATAATGCGTTTCGTCAAGTTCCTTCCGTATTAAGTGTTTCCTTCCCTTCCGATAATTCGACGTTCCTTGCCACGCTCAATATTATCCCGATGGCCAGGCAGGTGAACAGGAACGAGCTGCCTCCCATGCTCACCAGCGGTAGGGTCACGCCGGTGACAGGAAAAAGATTGACGTTCACGGCCATATTCGCCAATGCCTGGATTGCCAGCGTAAAGCTGAGTCCCAGGGCCAGGAAAGCCCCGAAGGCAAAGGGACATCGCCGGAAAATGCGGATGCTCCGTAACAGGAATACCAGGTAGATGAACACGATCACTGCCCCCCCGATCAACCCGTATTCCTCGATGATGATGGCATAGATGAAGTCCGAATAGGGATGCGGCAGGAAATTACGCTGCTGGCTGTTGCCGGGGCCCAGGCCCATCAACCCGCCTTTCGCGATCGCGATCTTTGCCTGGTTCACCTGGTAATTATCGTCCGCATTGTCTTCTTTTCCGCCATAGATAAAGGTCTCCACACGATTGATCCAGGTATCCACGCGCACGAACAGCCGCGACCGGTTCTCCCTGGCGGGCGTTTCCGCTACGCCTCCGTCCGCACGATGCCGGACGACGGCCGCGGTGACGAGGATGATGACAGGGATCAGCGCCGTGCAGAGGGTCAGCAAGAGATGTTTGGCCTTCACCCTGCCGATAAAGAGCAGCATGAGGCTGGTAGCTCCGGTGAGCAGGGCCGTGGAAAGGTTGGCGGGCGCGATCAGGACACAGACGATCGCCACCGGCGTGATCACCGGCAGGAAGCCCTGACGGAAATCCTTGATGACGTCCTGCTTCTTGCTCAACAGCCGGCTCAGGTACATGAAAAGGGATAGCTTCGCCAGGTCGGAGGTCTGGAAGGTCATATTGACGATCGGCAGCCTGATCCAGCGGCTGCCTTCATTCAGCCTGACCCCGAAGAAAAGCGTATAGATCAGCAGGGGAATGGACAGCAGGAAAAGGATCTGCGCCACCCGGGAATAGATCGTATAGTTCACCTGGTGCGCAAAGTAGATCACCAGGATGCCCACCAGGATAAAAGCGAACTGCTTGAATAGATATATTTCCGTATTCCCCTTATACATCTTGTAAGCCAGCAAACCCGTAGAGCTGTACACCACCAGCAGGGACACCACGGCCAGCAAGACCACGGTCGTCCAGATGACCTTGTCCCCCCTGGTCCTGGAGCCCAATCCCCTGAACGGGGCTTTTTCTATCGTTGCCGGATTTCCCATTATAAGATCATATTCATTTTTATCTCACTACTCACCACTGACCACTCACCACTCACTACTCACCACTCACCACTCACAAATCCTTCACCGCTTCTTTATATTGTTTGCCCCTGTCCTCGTAATTTTTGAAAAGGTCGAAGCTGGCGCAGGCAGGGCTCAGCAGCACCACGTCCCCCTTGGTGGCGAAATGGAAGGCGGCCTTCACCGCTTCTTCCGCGCTGGCCGTATTGACCATCAGGGATACGTCGTTCTGGAAGGCCTCGTGGATCTTCCGGTTGTCCACGCCCATGCAGACGATGGCCTTGACCTTTTCCTTCACCAGGTCGCGGATCAGCGAATAGTCGTTGCCCTTGTCCACGCCGCCGAGGATCAGGATGGTAGGCTTCTCCATGCTCTCCAGGGCATACCAGGTGCTGTTGACATTGGTTGCCTTGGAGTCATTGATGAACTCCACGCCCCTGATCGTGCTCACATATTCCATGCGATGTTCCAGGGCCTCGAAACTCTGGATCGCTTCCCGTATCTTCTGCTTGCGGATGCCGACGGTGGCCGACGCGATACCTGCTGCCATAGTGTTATATTGATTGTGAATGCCTTTTAATGCGAAATCATAAATGCTCATTTCCAGACGTTCGGAGCCAGTTCCAATGGTCATCTGCCCGTTCTTGATAAAGCCGCCTTTGTTTGGTTCCTGTTGCATAGTGAATGGTAGTGGGTTAGAGTGAATAGTATATTGGTTTAAATATTGTTTGATCACAGGGTCGTCCGCATTGTAAATAAAATGGTCCTCTTTCGTCTGGTTCAGCACGATCCTGAACTTGCTGCGGATATAATTTTCAAATCTGTACTCATAGCGGTCCAGGTGGTCTTCTGTGATATTGGTCAGGATGGCTACATCGGGCCTGAACTCCGCGATATCATCCAGTTGAAAGCTGCTGATCTCAGCCACATACCATTCCTTCGGGTCTTCCAGCACCTGCCTTGCAAAAGAGTATCCTATATTCCCCACCAGCGCACAATCCAGCCCTCCTTCCTTGCAGATATGATACGTCAGGGCCGTCGTGGTGGTCTTCCCATTGCTGCCGGTGATCCCGATGATCCTGCTGTTGCCCTTGTACCGGTAAGCCAGTTCGATCTCGCTGATGACCGGTATCCCTTTGGCCCTGATCTTCTTCACCAGCTCGTTCTTGTCGGCGATCCCCGGGCTCTTCATCACTTCCGTCGCGTTCAGGATCTTCTCCTCCGTATGGCCGCCCTCCTCAAATTCGATGCCGTTGCTCTCCAGGTCCTTCCGATAGTTCTCTTTCAGCGGACCACCGTCGGAAACAAACACCTCGTATCCCTTCCGTACTGCCAGGAGCGCCGCGCCGACGCCGCTTTCTCCGCCGCCGAGTATGACCATGCGTTTACTCATTGCCTGATAAAAATTAACTCTGTTCAACAATAGGGCAGGGTCTGCCGGATCTCATCCGATACCGGACAGAGCGGATTAGTGGGGTTCTTCACAAGCATAGAAAAAATACTGCACCACAATTTCTTTACCGGCAGATTCTCGGGCTGCCGGCTTCCCGGCATGTTTGGTTTTCCATTAGCTCTTTCAGCGTTCCTTCGGAACGACCGTATCCATTGCGACAGGCAGGGCCTGCTATTAGCGGATCTTCAATGTTGCAATGGCAAATGCCACACATAGGATCGTCACGATCCAAAACCTTGTCACGATCTTGCTCTCATGATAGCCCAGCTTCTGATAATGATGGTGCAGCGGGCTCATCAGGAAGATCCTCCGGCCTTCCCCGTATTTCTTTTTCGTATATTTAAAATAGGTCACCTGTATCATGACACTGAGCTCTTCCACCAGGAATACCCCGCAGAAAATAGGTATCAGCAATTCCTTACGGACGATAATGGCAAGGGCCGCGATGATGCCGCCCAGGGTTAGGCTTCCCGTGTCGCCCATGAATACCTGCGCGGGATAGGCATTATACCAGAGGAACCCGAAACAGGCCCCGATCAGCGCGCCGATAAAAATGGACAGCTCGCCCAGGTTGGGGATGTACATGATGTTCAGGTATTCGGCAAACCGGATATTGCCGCTGGCATAGGCGAACACGCCCAGGCAGGCCCCTACCAGGGCGCTCGTACCCGTAGCCAGCCCGTCCAGCCCGTCCGTGATATTGGCGCCATTGGAAACGGCCGTAATGATAATGATCACGACCAGCACATAAAGGATCCAGGTGATGCCGCGGAGCGCCACCGGCAATAATTTCGAATAATTGAATTCATGGTTCTTGACGAAGGGGATCGTGGTGATGGGCTCCCTGGCCTCCACGAATAATTTTTCCCTCCCGTCCATGACGACCACCTTGATGCCCGTGGTATCCGTAGGCCTGGTCTGTCCCACATATTCGCGCCATACCTTCGTATTCCCGTTGAAATACAGCGTCGCCGCCACCACCAGTCCCAGCACGACCTGCCCCAGGATCTTAAACCAGCCCGCCAGCCCGTCCTTATTGGCCTTTTTATAAGTGCCGCCCTGTTGCTGGGCCAGCCGCTTGGCCTTCAGTTTCAGATAATCGTCGATGAAGCCGATCATGCCCAGCCAGATGGTGGCGAAGATCATAAGCCGGATATAGGCCTTGTCGAGATCTGCCAGCAACAGGGTGGGAATGAGGATGGCCAGGATAATGATGAAGCCGCCCATCGTCGGCGTCCCTTTCTTCTGCTGCTCGCCCGCCAGCCCCAGCTCGCGCACGCTCTCGCCTACCTGCTTTTTCCGCAGGTAATTGATCAGCCTTTTGCCGAACAACAGGGAGATGATCAGGGAGAACAGTACGGCCAGCAGCACCCGGAAGGTGATGAACTGGAACAAAGCGCCTCCCGGCACTTTTACTCCGCTCTGTCGTAACCAATCAAATAGATGATACAGCATGTCTCTTATTACTTAATTTCTTATCCAAAACTTTCCTCACTACTCACCACTCACTACTGACCACTCACCACTGACTACTCACTACTCACCACTCACTACTGACCACTCACTACTCACTTATCCAGCAATTCGAACATTTCCAGCAAAACCTGTTTATCGTCAAAAGGATATTTCACTCCTTTTATCTCCTGGTATTTCTCGTGCCCCTTCCCTGCTATCAGCAGGATGTCTTCCGGCCTGGCCAGGTTGATCGCCGTCCGGATGGCGTCCTTCCTGTCCGCGATCGGGATGTACTTCCTTTTGGCCGCGGTATTCAGCTCCGTCTCCATGTCCCGTAGGATCTGATCGGGCTCCTCGCTGCGCGGGTTGTCGGAAGTGAAGATCACCCGGTCGCTGTACTCACAGGCCACCGAACCCATCACCGGCCTTTTCGTCTTATCCCGGTCCCCGCCGCAGCCCACTACGGTGATCACCTGCTCATGTCCCTTCCGCAGCTTTTGTATCGTCGCCAGTACATTGACCAGGGCATCGGGGGTATGTGCATAATCCACGATACCGATGATCTTTTCTTTCGGGGAAATGATGTAGTCGAATCTTCCCTCCGCACCGCTGAGCACGCTGAGGACACGCAGCACTTCCTGCCTGTCTTCGCCCAGGCAGATAGCCGCTCCATAGACGGCCAGCAGGTTATACGCATTGAACTCGCCGATGAGCCTGAAATGGACTTCCTGGTCGTCTATCGACATCACGAGGCCCGTCAGGTTGTTCTCCAGGATCTTCCCTTTGAACTCGGCCGTGTTCTTCAGGCCGTAGAAATATTTTTTAGCCGCCGTATTCTGCAGCATCACCGCTCCGCGCTTGTCATCGGCATTGGAGATCGCAAAGGCATCCGACGACAGCCCGTCGAAAAATGATTTCTTCACCCGGATATATTCCTCGAAGGTCTTATGGTAGTCCAGGTGGTCGTGTGTGATATTGCTGAACAGGGCGCCCGCATATTGCAGGCCGGCGATACGGTGCTGATGGATGGCATGTGAGCTTGTTTCCATGAATACATGGGTGCAGCCCTGGTCCAGCATTTCCTTCAGCAGGGCATTCAGCTGGATCGGGTCCGGCGTGGTATGAGTAGCCGGTACGATCTTATCGCCGATATGATTCTCCACGGTGCTCAGCAGGCCGCAGGTCGACCCCAGCGCGCTGAAAAGCTTATATAATAAAGTGGCGATGGTCGTTTTTCCATTGGTGCCGGTGACGCCCACCAGCTTCATTTTCGTACTGGGCTGGCCGTAGAAATTATGCGCGAGATAGCCGGCCGCGGCGGCGCTGTCCTCTACCTGGACATAGGTGACGCCTTCCTTCTTTTGCTCCGGCAGGACCTCGCAGACGACAGCGACGGCCCCTTGCTCCGTCACCTGCCCGATATACTGGTGCCCGTCGGCATGCGTTCCCTTCACCGCGATGAAGAGAGAGCCCGGGACGACCTTTCTCGAATCGGTCTGCAAGTCCCCGACAGTACGCTCCAGCTCGCCGTACACCGACCGGATGCTCACTTTGTATAATATGTCCTGCAGATTGGCCATTCCGTTCCTGTCACGGGGACAGGTGTATTTTAATTTAATTGAATCGTTACGGTCTCGTTCCTTTTTACCAGTGCGCCCGGCGGGATGCTTTGCACTTTTACTTTTCCCCTTCCGCTGGGCGTTACTTTAATATTCATATTCTCCAACAGGTACAGGGCGTCCTTTAAACCCATCCCTTTGACGTCCGGCATCGTCGAACGGCTAAGGGGCTGCTTGTTCAGCACGGCCTGGTCATTGCCGGCGTAGAGCCTGCTCCATTCGCTTTTCCCGGCCGAATCCCTGAAAGGCAACCCGAAGGCTTGTATCACCTGCTTCATATCGGCCGTAGCGCCCGCATAATAATATTGGGTGCTGTCCTTTTTCCAGGCGGCGTTGTTGTTGACGCCTGCCGTCAGCGGAGCCTCTTCCCTTTGTCCTTCCTGGCTCATCAGCTTGTCGGCGACCTCCTTGAACACCGGCCCGGCTACCGCTGCTCCATAATATTTTTTGGCAAAGGGCTTATTCTTGATCACGACGATGCAGGAATATTTCGGGTGCTGCGCGGGGAAATAACCTGCAAAGGACGATTGATAGATATGATCGGCATATCCGCGGCTGCCATCCGCCACGAGGGCTGTCCCTGTCTTACCGGCTACCGCATAGAATGAATTCTTGAACAGCGTCGTACCGGTGCCTTCCGGGTCATGACAGACCCCTTCCAGGCATTCCTTCAGCTGAGCCAGCGTTCCTTCGCTGCAAATTTTTTCGATGAGGGTCAGGGGCTCATTCTCTTTCACGGTGATACCGGATTCCTGGATGGACCGTACCAGGTAGGGCCGCATCATCCTGCCGTTGTTGGCGACGGCATTATAAAGGGTAAGGGTCTGCAGCGGGCTTACCAGCACTTCATAGCCGAACGCCATCCAGGGGATGGTCGTAGCGCTCCAGGTGCGGGACTTCTGCGTTTTTATGATCGGGGATGTCTCGCCCAGCAGGTCGATGCCCGTACGCTGATCGAAGCGTAGCCTTTTCAGGTGCCCGATGAACTGGGCGGGCTTGCGGCCATAATGTTCCCAGGCCAGCTTGGCCATGCCCACGTTCGAGCTCAGCTCAAAAGCTTCCTTGACGGTCGCATCCGAAGCTACCTGGTCGTGCCGCTCGCTGTCATAGACGGTACGGTTGGCCACTTTCCAGGCGCCTCCTTCGAGATTGACATGATCGGTGAGCTTTACTTCTTTGTCTTCCAGCAGGGAGAGCATGGTCGCCAGCTTGAAGGTGGATCCGGGCTCCGTGGCGCGGATCGCGTAATTGAGGTCTTCCCAATACGAGCCGTCGGACTGACGGCCCAGGTTAGCAACGGCCTTGATCTTGCCGGTGGATACTTCCATGACGATGCAGGTGCCGTGTTCGGCTTCATTGTCCTTCAATCCCCTTTCGAGCGCATTCTCGGCAATGTCCTGGATATTGACGTCGAGCGTGGTGACGATATCCTTTCCATTCTCCGACTCGATCTCGTATCCTTCCACGGGGATATAGGTGCCGCCCGCGATATAGCGGACAAGGCGCTTGCCGCTCTCGCCTTTCAGGAGGGTATCATAGGTCCTCTCCAATCCGACATTCTGGGCATTCGCTCTTGCCAGGCCAATGGTACGATTGGCCAGCAAGCCGAACGGATTCAATCTTTTATTATTCACCTCCGCGATAAAGCCGCTCTTATTCCTTCCCTGGCGGACCAGCGGGAAATTGCGCAGCTTCTTATATTGTTCGAACGATACGTTCTGATGCAGATAGAAATAACGGTCCTCATTACGGTAGCCCTGCTGCAGCATTTTCTTATAGCTGCTGATGGACTGGTCTTTGAACAGACCGGACAGGCAAAGGGAGAGGCTGTCGATATTCTCCTTAAAACGCTTGCCTTCCTTTTCCCGGAGGCCGTCGGCGCCGAAGTCGATATAGATGTTGAAATAGGGAACGGAAGTGCTGAGCATGCTGCTGTCGTCGCTGTAGATCGTCCCTCTTTCGGCGTCCAGCTCGATGAACTTCTGGTGCAGGCTATCGCTAAGGCCCCTCCAATAAGAACCCTGGACATGCTGGATATAAAATGCCTTACCCAGCACGCAAACGCTCAGCAACGCTATGCCGATAAAGCATAGGTAGACTCTCCACAATATGTCGCGTTTGACTTCCATTAACTTAATTGCTTATTTGCATTCTACTCATAACTCACCACTCACTACTCACCACTGACTACTCACCACTCACCACTGACTACTCACCACTCACCACTCACCACTCACTACTCACCACTCACTACTCACCACTCACCACTCACTTTCCCATGCTGTCCACCAGGATCAGGGGCGGAGCCACCAGCTCTTTCAGGTTGAAGGGGGCCATCCCGACAGCCTTGGCCAGTTCGCTCTGTTTGCTCCGGAACATCACTTCACTTTTCAGCGTTTTATATTCGTATTGTAATTCATTCAGCTCTTTATTGGTCCTGTTGATATCCCGGACGATCTTATCGGCATAATGACCGTTGTAGATATAGACGACAGCGAGGGCGGCGAGGAAGAGGAAATAAGGCAGGTTCTTAATGATCCCCCGATAGCTGATGAGCTGCTTGCGGCGACCCTTTCCCTCCTTGCCTTTCGGCCCGGCCTTTCTCTTCGTATCCTTCTCCGGACTTTCGTCAGAGTGATCCGGCATCGTTTCACTATCCTGGTCTGCTATGCTCATGGCTTCTGTTATTCAGGTCATTTTTTCCGCGACACGCAGTTTGGCGCTGCGGGATCTCGGGTTTTGTTGTAATTCTTTCTCACCGGGTATCAGGGGCTTTTTGGTTATTGGTTTCAGGAGAGGTATCGATGTGCTTTGTCCGAAAGGGTCTGATTGCTCTTCTTCAAAAGAACCTTTCTTAAAGAAATTTTTAACGAGTCTGTCTTCCAGGGAATGGAAAGTGATGATGGCGGCGCGACCGCCGGGTTGCAGGAGTCCGGGTATTTGTTGCAATAGCTCTTTCAATGCTCCCAATTCATCATTCACTTCGATGCGCAAAGCCTGGAAGACCTGGGCAAAATATTTGTTGGGATTCCCTTTCACCACGCCCTGCAGGGCCGTCCTGAAATTCTGGATGGTCTTCAGCGGTACGGCGCGGCGCAGTTCCACCAGGGTCCTTGCCAGCGTTTTAGAGTTCGTCACTTCGCCATACTGCTCGAACAGCTTGTGCAGCTGCGGCTCGCTGTAGGTATTGACCACGTCGAAGGCCGACATCGCCTGCCGTTTATCCATTCGCATATCCAGGTCGCCTTCGAAACGAAAGGAAAACCCCCTTTCGGCCTCATCGAACTGGTGGCTGCTGACCCCGAGGTCTGCAAGGATGCCATGGACAGCCGTCGCCTGGTGCAGACGCAGCATGCGGGAGAGATGGCGGAAGTTATGCGGTACGAAGACGATCCGCGGATCATCCGGCAGGTTCCGCCGCGCGTCACTGTCCTGGTCGAAAGCGAATAGCTTACCTCCGGGACCCAGCCTCTCCAGGATCCCCCTGGAATGACCGCCGCCGCCGAACGTACAATCGACATAGACGCCATCCGGCCGGATCTGCAACCCTTCCAGCGCTTCTTCGAACATCACCGGAACGTGATAGGATTCCCCGGAAGACCCGGATGCGGGCTGATCGGATCCTATTTGCTTTTTCTTTACCATTTTTCCGGCTTTCAGCTCAGGCTAGTCCATCCCGGCCCGCGAGGGTTCATTACTTCCTTCGCGATGCTGCTGAATGCTTCGGGTGAAAAAGATTCAAAGAACTGTTGGTACTTATTTTTATCCCAGATCTCAATTTTGTCGATCGCCGCCACCAGGACAATATCCTTCTCCAGGCCGGCGTGCGCCTTCAGGTTCGGGGGGATCAGCAGCCGACCGGCCGTATCCAGTTCCACCATGATGGCCCCATTGAAAAAATATCTTCTGAATTCGCGTACTTTTGGGTCAAAATCATCCAATTGACTGATCCTGCTAAATATGGGTTCCCAGCTTTTTATAGGGTAAAGGGTGAGGCATTTTTCGAATCCCCGGTTGATCACGAACTGGGCGTTCCCCTCTTCCGGCAACTGCTTTTTAAAGCCGACCGGCAGGAGGAAGCGACCTTTCGAGTCGACTGTTGCTTCGTATTCACCAAGAAAACCAGCCATTTATGAAGAGTTGAACCGAATTAATTTTTAAACTAACACAAAATAACACTTTTTACCACTTTCTGAAGTTAAATCGGAAAATTTAATTTGTCCACAGGTCTTTATAACGCTGCCCGACAAGTCAGGCTTGAGTCAGAGCGACTTAGCGTCAAATGTGCCCAAAAAATACTGTGGATTACCTGTGGATTGCGGTGGATAAGCTGTGGATATACCCCTTAGATCCGCCCTCCGTCCCCTCTTCCGGACATGGGGAAAACCGGACAAAATCCGCTGGAATGCATATAGTTCAATAGTAAGTCATTCCGTTTTGAGACTCTTCATGGGATTTGCGATGGCCGCTTTGATGGCCTGGAAGCTGACGGTTAACAAAGCGATCAGCACCGCGGCCGATCCGCCGATCGCGACGATCCACCATTGCATAGGTGTACGATAGGCAAATTCCTGCAGCCATTTTTGCATAGAAAACCAGGCAAGGGGCGAGGCGATCAGGATGGCCACAAAGACCAGTTTGACGAAATCCCAGGACAACATTCCGACAATGGAGGGGACTGTTGCGCCCAATACTTTGCGGATACCGATCTCCTTCGACCGTTGTTCCGCGGAATAGGCGGCCAGGCCGAAAATGCCCAGGCAGGCAATCGCGATGGCCAATGCGGTAAAGACAAAGAAGATCGTCGCGACACGCTGTTCGGAGCGGTAGGTCGCGTCAAAGTCGGCGTCCATAAAAGAGTAGTCCAGTTGCTGGTCCGGGGCAAAATTTTTCCAGCTTTTCCTGACCTGAGATAGCAAGACAGGAAGAGTGGCCGTATGGACCCTAAGGCTCAGGGCTCCCTGGCTGCCACCGAACGTTAAGGCCAGCGGCGTTACATTTTCCCGTAAGGAAGCGAAGTTAAAATCCCTGATGACCCCGATGATGTGGTATTGCTGCATAGGTCCTGCAAACCGGTATAAGGACTTGTTTAAAGGATCTTTGAAACCAAACAACCGGACTGCGGCCTCATTGACGATGATGGCCATGGAGTCGGTGGCCATCAGGCTCGAGAAATTGCGACCATTTGTCAATTGAATGCCAAGGGTGCCGAGATAGTTTTCGTCAACGGGCCAGAATTGCGTGAGTACGGCGGTCTTCTCATCGAAGGATGGGGTAGGGACCAGCGAGGTCAAATTACTTTTATTGGCAGTCGGCAGGTAATTCGTGAGGGTAGCGTCGGTCACGCCATTGATTTGCAGGAGGTCCTGTTTCAACAGTTTAGCCTTGGCGCCCAGGGGGGCGGTGTTTTTTATGACCAGCACCTGGCTGCGGTCATAGCCCAGGTTCTTGTTGTGGATATATTTAAGCTGTATAAAAATGACGAGGGTGCTGATGATGAGAAAGATCGAGATGGAAAACTGAAACACCACCAGGAAGCTTCTGAAGCCACTGCCTTTCATGCCCTGGGAGAGCCGTCCTTTCAGCACTGCTATCGGCTGAAAAGAAGACAGGACGAGCGCCGGGTAGGAGCCTGTTATAAAGCCGACGATGATGATCAGCGCAATGGACGAAGGCGCCAGCCAGGCAAAGGTTTGGGCGGTAAAGGACAATTCCTTTCCTGAGAGTTGATTAAACAATGGCAGGCAGACATAGGTCAAAGCGAGTGCAAGTACCGTGGAAACAAAAGTGACGAGGACGGACTCCATTAAGAACTGGGTGATCAGGCTGGCCCGTCCCGACCCCAGCACTTTACGAACCCCTACCTCACGGGCGCGGCTGGCCGATCGGGCCGTGGAGAGGTTCATGAAATTAACGCAGGCGATCAGCAGGATCAATAAGGCGATCCCTGAAAATATATAGACATATTGACTATTCCCATTCGCCGATAGTTCCTGCTGCCGGTTGGACAGTAGGTGGATGGAAGTGAGGGGGGCGAGGTCCGCAGTGATCCGGTTGCCATTCTTTTCAAAAGCTTCAATCCCGCCGAATGATTTACCCACATGATTGCGCATCAGGTGAGAGATCTTTGCCTGTAATTTTTTATGATCCGCTCCCGGCCGCAGCAGGACATAGGTATTGAATCCGCCGCCCAACCAGCCTTCTTCCCGGCTTTCCGGCAGCGATGACATCGACATGAAAATACCATAGTTAAAATGGCTTTGTTTAGGGATGTCTTTTATAACGCCGGTGATCTTGTTAACGATGCTGTCATTAAAGGTCAGTGTCTGGCCGACGACATCGGTGCGGCCGAAATATTTTTGGGCAATGGTTTCCGTGAGAACAACGGAATTTGGCGAAGCGAGGGCGGTGGCGGGGTTGCCATCGATCATGGGCAGGGTAAAAATATCAAACAGGGATGGGTCTGCGAATACGAGGTTGTTTTCCTGGATGGATTCATTGCCTTTCTTTACGTGAAAGCCTTCCGGCCGCCAGTCGTCGGGTCGCGCCAACCGGACTGCGTTCTC
>Ga0307517_10001172_pt1 | contig 44102 bp, 28 predicted proteins | sample 23_EM_MG_FD_194515 | JGI IMG/M metagenome (GOLD analysis project Ga0307517, IMG submission 194515) | Populus trichocarpa ectomycorrhiza microbial communities from riparian zone in the Pacific Northwest, United States - 23_EM | ecosystem: Host-associated > Plants > Roots > Unclassified | place...
TTTAATTAACTAGGATGTTTGAGTTAGTTTACGTGTACCTTAATTAATTCCATGAATCCTGAAGTTAATAATCATGTAAGTCTCTAATGACCCTGAGGTTTGTTGAACTTAAATTAGTGATTTCTAGGGAATAAATTTAAAACCTAACTAGTTGAACTATACTCCTAATAATTAACTTCTTATTTGATTTTTGAAAATACAAGAGACAAAGTGACTGAGAGAAAGGTTAAGGGAGATTCGAGTTTAATTTATCCTTTAAGGTGAGAAGAAAGTTTAATATTTATACTTATTTTTTTTAACTCGATTTAATTTTGTTTAAAGTGGCACGATTAGAATTTTTATAATTGAAACTAAACTAGAATTTTTTGTTTTAAATTGATTAATTTAATTTTGTTATTTGATTTTTTTAATTTTTTTATTTAATTGTTTTCTCATATTTCTTTCTCACCTCTAATCTACACCTATTGTAAGGAAAATATAATAAAAAATGATATTTTCACATAGAAATAGTATAATTATAAAATTTTGTCAATTGTTTTTATTGTAATGGTGGCAAAATTATAATTTTTGATTATTTTATAAAAAAAGTTTTTCTTATTTTTTTTCTCTTTATACTTGATATTTTTATTATTTTACACTTGACCTAATTTATTATTATTGTTTTCTATCTTTATTGTTTTGTAATTTTTCCTTTTCTTTCTTTGCATTTTTTAGTCAGAAAAAAATTATTTTATATTTTTTACACTTTAAATATTTATCACTCTACACTTAGCATATTTATACATTTTTTTTTGTTTTTATCTTTATTCTTTTGTAATTTATTTTTTTTCTTTACACTTTTGTTTTGAAAAATCATTATACAAAGACTAAAAAAATAATGTTTTACTATAGTAATTGCAAAATTATTTTATTTTCCCGCTATGTTAAAAATTAACTTGAGATCTTACATGTTTTTTTTTAATGCATATAATTTTCACTATATTTTATTATATGTAAGCATTAACATTTACGGTTATATTTTTTAATTGATGTGAAAAAACATTCTAATAACACCTACACATTAATGTTTTTCATTATAAAAAAATTATTCGACCTATAGTGATACAAGTTGAATAAACATTTTAATATTTTGTTTTTTGTATTTATTAACATAGATGATTATTGATGTATTTAATTAAATGCATCTATAGACGTTATGATTTATAATTAAAATTAAAAGAACTAAATTTAAAAAGCTTATATATTTTTTTTCAAAAAACATTTATCCAGTATAAATTAAATAACTAGTTAATAACGAACCTAATAAAAATATTTAATTGATAGATTTTCACAAGCACAGGTACAAACCATAAAGTAAAAAATCAATACAATGAATAAAAAAAAAGAAAAAGTAAAGGCATATCAGAATGCTAGTACCCCTTGCTAGTCTCACGCCACGACCTTAATCAATAAAGTTAGTTTTTGGAAATGTAGCGAAATATTATTTTATAAAAATTTAATTTAATTTAATTTTAAAATTTTAAATTATTAAATATTATTTTAAAATATTTTAAAATAATTATTTATTTTAAAAAACTTATTAACATAGCAAATGCTACGAAAAAACTACATGCACCGTTAGATAATCCTTTCCTCACATGTACGATCCAGATCTAAAAATCAAACATAGGGCATATCGTCTCCAACGCTGACTGCAATACCAGAGAACTACCCACATACCTCCTCCTCTATAAATAAAGCCAAGCCAACTCCTCTCTATCTTAGAAATCCAGCGGGCTAGCTCACGTAAGCCATGGCTAAGCCTCGTAAGCCGAAAAACGAAGACGCCAAGCCTGAGAACTCCGGTGCCGTAGTTCGTCACCAGAAACTCTGCCTCTCTATCGACATCGACAAGCACCAAATCTACGGGTCTGTTTCCTTTTTCCTTTTTGTTTTATTAATAAATGATTCTGTTTTGGTATTTTTTATTCATTTTCAGTTCCTGATTATTTAAAATTTATAGAAAATTTCAACTTTAGGGATTTATACTAGATTAACTCTTTTTTTAAATGAGCTAATGATTTCCTACAAATATTTTTTTTTGTGTAGTTACACTGAGTTGGAAATTGCGGTGCCGGATATAGGAATTGTAGGGTTACATGCGGAGAATTTAGGAATAGAGAGTGTATTTGTTGATGGTGAAGCTACTGAGTATGAATATTATCCACATCAGCAACAAAATGTGGATGGTGAAAAGAGATGGAGCTCAGTTACGAGCCCTAGCTCGGCTGCTGACGCTGCTGGCGCTGTGTATTTATCGGCTCTGGAGAGAGAACGTGTTCCGAATTTGCTAATTAATTGTTGTAAAGCTTTTAGGGTTCCAAATGAAGTGCAAGAGATTGTGAATTTGGAGAATGGAGTGCCATTTTCTGGTGAACCTAAGCAGGTTCCTGTGGTTAATCTATTCAAATCAAATGCGTCTTGTTTGAATATTTTGATTTTTTTCTGGTTTTTTTAGGAAATTTAGATTGGATTTTAGCTTAATTATAAGTAGATGCTGTTGCATGTGAGCGGCAGAGTGCTTTTGTATGTGTGTGTGTTTTTTGATTTGAGAAATTTATTATCTATGACTACACAAGAAGAGTAATGTTGTTGGAATTGAATTTTAATGTCAAATTTTGTGCAGAAAAAAATGGAATTAAAATGTGGGGAACTTCGGAACTTCTTTGCTATGAATTATTATGGCTGGTTGGTGATTAGAGAACAAATGTTCTTATGCTCGCAGGTGTTTTAGTGTTGATGATGATTCCTTAGCAAATATGTAGAGAGAGTGGATAGTTCTTTTATTCTAGCTTCCTTTTGTTTGTTTCTTCCCGATGTTGATGTTTGCTCTTACTTTAAGAACATTTTGCCAGTTACTTAATGAGATGTCTTTTTTATAAAAAAGATAGAATGATGGCATGTGACTACTTTTGATTGATTGTTAAATAATTTAAATGAAGCTAAATATCAAGCCTTTTTCATAAGTTTCACATGTATGCATCATTTTGAATTCTTAGGAATACAAAGCTATGAAGGAGCATAAGTTGAAAATCTCTATACCCATAATATATATAATATAAAAATTCTTCAAAAGGAGGATTAAGGATTTTTCCTTTAAGTAAATAGAGCATTAGCGCATAATAGAATTCATTATCTTCTACTTTGGCTATAAAAATGCTTTAATTCTTTTTCTTCAATTTTTTTTTAAAATTATACTCATTGGTTCTCCAATCTACATTATAAGTGTTTTCATTGTAAGCTTCTTTTCTGTCAAATGTCAAAGAAATAGGAATACATAAATGAACATGTCCTGTAATGGGCAGTTAATCATTTATGAAAATTAAGAAAATAGGTTAGACTTTCAAACTTTTAAAATATCTTGTAAATGCAATTAACGTAAGTTTTTTTTTTTTTTACTTTAATTTATTCCTTAACTAGATCTCACATTATGAAATATAATAGTATAGACAAAATGGTTACGTGTGTCCTGATATTTAGCTTATCTATGAGCGTAACTAAATTTGATTGGATATTGTTGAAGGCTCAAAGCTCTATGTTATATGATAATATTTCAGCATGAGCTGTCATAATGTGGTTTACACCTTTGTGGCTTCTCATGTAGGTTCATGTTGGATGCAGAATGTAAAATTGGTGCGCATTAATTATTGGGTAGAGAAAGCAGAGACGGGCATTCATTTTGACAATGAAGTGGTACATACTGATAACCAAATAAGGCGTGCACGTTGCTGGTTCCCTTGTATGGATGAAGGATTTCAGCGTTGCTGGTATAACCTACTTAATTCCTGACATTCTTTTCTAAAGTTCTATAAATTTAGCAATTTATAGGTCCATCTACTAATTTAGTTGGCTACTTTTGCAGTTATGATCTGGAGTTTACAGTTGCCCATAATCTTGTTGCTGTTAGTACTGGAAGCTTATTATATCAGGTGAGATAAATAATATCCCTGTATTTGGACTACTAATATTGTCTCAAACCCTATACTTTCTGAGTGCTTTTACTGAACTGTATTCATATTCATAATTGACTCAGCTGACTTTTAGCCAAAAAGATGTAGAATTTTAAATTCTTACAAACTCTTTGATACTTCTAATAAATTGCAATCAACATCCTGTATTAAAAGAATGTTGCTATTCGGTGACCAAACATTATTGAGACGTAGTTTTATGGCACAACAGTGCTTCATTGAAAAATCCTTAATTTGAAATGGCAAAAGCAATTGCATATAAGATTCTTGATTGCATCAAGCAATTGCGTATAAGATTCTTGATTGCATCACAAATAAACATGAAGGTGTGGAGGGACATGAGCTCAAAAATAATCTATGAGCTCAATTGTCATGTTAAATGATATTGGTTGAAGGGCATTCCTTAAGGTTTTTTTTTTGACATTTACTTAGGGCACCCAATTAAAGGTGCTTAGTTAGAGTGTTTGAACTCCTAATCTATCAGTTTTTAAATCTCTACTTTGGCACTTGGAGATAAAGAACCCAACCAATGATTACATTGCTAACCAATGATTACTTGTCATAACTCTAGCAAAATCTTGTTTCTAGTTTCACTACCTTTGGGAATTGCATTAATTGTAAAGGTGCTTAGTTAGAGTGTTTGAACTCCTAATCTATCGGCTTTTAAATCTGTACTTTGGCACTTGGAGATAAAGAACCCAACCAATGATTACATTGCTAACCAATGATTACTTGGCATAACTCTAGCAAAATCTTGTTTCTAGTTTCACTGCCTTTGGGAATTGCATTAGTTGTTAGTCTTCCAATTCATGGGATACCATCCATGTTACAAACCGGTTTGATTTCATGCTGGTGCATCATTTGCAGGGATAGGTTCAATTCACACTCACTGCATGCATCCTTGGGGTTGAGGCTTTGTTTAGTTTAGATTTAACTTGAGAGGTTGGGTGGTAATGCCTTGGTAAGGACAAAAAAATTGATTGTTATGGCTTAACAATATTTCCTGAAAACTCAGTTAATAGCCAAATGGAAGGTAATTTTTGCAAATTGAAGATTGCCTCTCCCCCTTCTTGACCTATAGTAAAATCTCAAAAGGACTTGTGACTTGTGACTTTTTTCTTTTGCCTTTTACCTTTTTTATTTGACATCGATTTACCTGAAAAGAAAAAGATGAAAGAAGAAGTAAAGGAGTTATTGCCTATTGCCTAACATTTACAGGTCCTTTGATAGGTGTTATTGCACGGTGATCATGGCTTGTTGGTTACAACCCGATAACAAAGCGCAAGCTAACTTGCTACTAGAGAAAGTAGCTTGTGATAAAGTGCATTTCACCAATTTGGCCCATATTCACCCAATAGGCATTATCATTGTAAAAAAGAAAGGTTTGATGTGTAGTAGTTAACATTTAGGTTATGCAATCGCTGTGTTCTTTTTTTCTTCAAAATATTTATCATTATGAACTAGTGGGTGCTCACACACACATGTACTGATGTATATATGATATGTGGGTGCAATGCACACATTTTTCTAGGACTTGTTAGTATAGACATTGCAAATTGTTATTTGTCTAATGGAGTCAGGTTGCTTGATCTTTTTTTGGAATGTTTTCTATGTCCTCTCACAAGCAAGGACCTTTAACTCTTGAGAGCAGAAGATTGGGGGAATTGCAAGCTGCAAGCTAAATATGACACTAACTTGGAGTTCCAATAGTTTAAATACCTGGACCGAATAAAGTGTATAATTGATGAATGTGTCAATGTCTTTGAAAAGAAAAATTAATGGTGTAGTTCGTGTTCAAGATACACATGTTTATTGAATGCAACCAGGTCATTGAGAGAGCAAACTGGATATGTGAAATGAATTGTGGAGGTAGTTCTCATAAATTCAGCATATGAATCGGAGTGCTAGAGTATTATCTGTTTCACCTATTTTGTTCTTTTAGAAAAAAAGCAACATGATGGAATGGTGCCTTGTCGACATTTTTCTACCTGTTGACTTTAACAAATTACCTAGTGTATTTCAGTACTACTAAGAATGTTTTTTGGTTGAGTATATCGAGAATTTGATATATGCATTTGTCTTCAAAGACAAGAAGTCATATGACATGAAAGTAGGGATCTATGAAAGTGAAGTTGGTAGAGATCAATTCCGTAGTCTTAAAAGATATGAAGTCTTGTAGAATGAAAGTGGGAAATATGAATTCATGTAGAATGAAAGTGGGAATGATTGTTGAAAGTGAAGTTTGTTGAGATAAATGCTTTAAAAGATATGAACTCACATGGAATGAAAGTTGAAATGACATCTGAGGACTATAATCTTAATGTTACTAGGGTCAAAATTTTATTCTAGGTGGCCTATTTGGATGAGTGGGAAAAATGCAATAATTTTCATTGAAGAGGAAAGGTTATTAACTACTTTAGATGAGAAAAAAGTTAGGAATTGTTAATTGTATGGTTAAGAATGTGATAATTTTCAGTTTGAGATGCATGGTAAGATGTTCTTCTAGATGCTTGCTTACATGTGGATAGTATGAAAGCAATGGAAAAAAATATGATTTCCGAGATGGGTAGCAAAGCATCAAGAAAGTTATCAATTTACTCAACCATGATGACTAAGCATATTGATTCTCTTCAATTTGGATTCCTTTGAATTATTGTAAATTTGTTTGGAAAGAATGTTATATAACAACTAAACCTCATCTTACACTTGCCTAAAAAGTTTAGCTCCAAATTTTATTTGGCCTTTAGCGCACTTGTGTAGACTTTTGCAACTTTTCTTTCTTTTGGCTGTGAGTAAAATTGTTTGATATAAGTTGCTAACAATCCTAGATCACGAGTTTTTTTTGTCATAATCTTAGTTGAAGACTTAATTTGGTTGTATGAGATTTGACTCTGAATCACTCTTTTTGGAGTTTGGGATGTACATTGATGATTATTGCCACTTTATCCATATACATATTATTAACAATTTTGATGTAGTTAAATGCTTTTTGAATTTATAGTATTTTGTACTCTTGGTTTAGTGCTCCCTCACTCACATAAAAGTGAGATCCATGGGTAGTGTGTGAGTGTGGGAGTGCTGCATTGGGAGTGCCTAATAATAGAATGAGTATCATGCTTGTGGATGTTGTGAGCAAAGATGTGGTTGTCGACATGTATTCGGCTTTTAGTTTTTATTGATTTTAACTAACATATTGCAGGTTCTGAGCAAGGATGATCCTCCTCACAAAACATTTGTCTACAGATTAGATGTTCCTGTGACTGCTCAATGGATATCTTTGGTGGTTGCACCATTTGAAATACTTCCTGATCCGCATGTTGCTCTTATATCACACATGTGCTTGCCATCTAATTTGTCAAAGCTCCGGAATACCATCAAAATTTTTCATAATGCGTTCAAGTTTGTAATCTTGGCCATCTAACTCTTGTTTTCAAATGGTTTTGACAGTTGAAATAGATATTCTGAACATTAGCTTGCATTGTTTATTGACTTGCAATATACTTTCAACAGCTATTATGAAGAATACCTTGATGCAAAATTTCCATTTGGGTCATACACACAAGTTTTTTTAGCTCCTGAGATGATTGTATCCTCAACAAATCTGGGAGCTTCAATGGGTGTCTTTAGCTCTCAAGTTTTATATGATGAGACGGTTATTGATCAGGTTTGTTCACTTACTAAATTTCTAGATCTTGCACACTTTGGATATCCCATGCAAATAGTCCCATGAGTACTTTTTGTGTAATTTATGTTTAAATATATTGTCAGAAGTGTTATTTTCCTGTTTAAATATGGAGCCTATTTGAAACATAAAACATGTATCATGCTGATAATAATGTTAAGGCCAACGAGTTATTTACAACCATGTAAACTAATTCTCACTTGCCTGGGCATAATTCATTTTGATCTTTATCCTATCATGCTAATGTTGAACTATTTATGCCTTTTTTTTAACATGATATTGTACTTTTTAGTGTCTATGGCTTGTTAGACTTTTTTGTATTTCTAGCCCTTTAAAAATGATAATGGGACGTTTATTAGAAAAAAAGAAAAGGTATTGGGACTTAACTTGCGAACTAAAGAAGTTTTACAAGAGTACTACTAGTTAGTTGTTCAAAACCAAGACAAAAAGATCCAAAGGAGTTTGTTAATCTCACTAGGCTATGCAACCTTCGTGTTAGCGTATCTCAAGTAGGTATACTATTGTATAAAAGAAGAATGCCATGGATTGAATCGACTGATCGACGCAACTAGTGAAGGCTGAAAAATCATAGTGCGCTAGAACAAGCCTCTTTATAAAATCATAAGCATCCCATAATGCTTCAAGATTATGGACACTTCAAGGTCGTATCTTTTCATCTTGCCTTTAGGTTTTATCGACCCTAACAAAACTAAACTTGAGCAATTTCTGTTCGTTTGGTATACCATTGATCCCTTTGGGAAGGTTAAAGTTGAATCATACCTAATCGAAGAATAGCACTTCGTGACTCTCCCTTTGACCTTGGAATTCATTGAATTGGACAATTCCTAATAAGTTTTGTAGCTTGAGCTCGATCTTCTTCACTTGTATGTAGTATCCGTTGCTTGAGCTTAGGTAGTCTTTTATGCAATTGCATGAAGCATCTCACTATGCTACCTACACCTTCCTTTTGGGCTCAAAGCTAGATAGGAATGGACTCAAAGCTCCACATGGCAGGCAACAACCGTCACCCTTCTTGGGCGAAGGAAGGTTGGATTGCTATGAGAAGATTTGATCATGGACAACTCTGATTTGACTTCTTCATAAGCTAGCCTGATGCCATAAACCAGCTAATGGTCTTTCAAAGCCTTCCCATTCTTAAGCTAGTCAGGCTAGTCAATATAGTGAGAAACCACAGAGTTCCGGTTAGCATAAATAAAGGTAGGAAACTAGACTGCCCCTCTTGCCTCGTTTCATCCACCAAGCTCTTAGTTCAAAGAAGACGCCTCCAACTACCTATAGGAACCTACTCTTCTTTGGTTTCAGAATTGGTTGATGAACAAGATATATCTATTGCCTTTCATTGACCTCATAGCCTATATCTGACAAGGACAATCATTGCCGAGGTAGAAGCATGGTTTACTGGATTTCTTGTTGCCAAAACTACGAATTCGCCTGTAGACCTATCTGAGTAGAGGCTGTAGTTTGGTAGTGCTAAATTGATGAAGGTCTTTCCCTTGATGAAAGGGATTGGTTTGTGACATGGGTTGACTCTGATAGGAGGCTTTGAGATTGTGGGCTAGTCTGAATTCTAGGTGCAAGCTGATTAGGTTGATAAAGGGGTCTCGTGTGAGACATCTTTGAAGCATTGCATCTTTCCAGCTGAAAAGAAAGAGAAAGACAATAATGTGGGAAGGTTTCCCAAGCTTGGGACTTTGATCAATGGGCACTAGAGGGAGGCATTAACATGCAAAAAAGCCTTATTTTGGGTGTTTTTTAAGGAAGAGCACACCAAGCACAAGGAAGGCTGCTCTTTGTCTTGTGTGAGAGCTTACATTACACTAGCCTATCTATCAATAAAATCTCTTAAGAGAAGAAAGAATAGACAAGAGTCTATCTAATTAGTCAGAAATCAATATCTAGAAAGTTGCGCCCAATAGAGCGTCAGCCTTGAATAGATCCATAAGTGGTCTCGTGAAGTTGATCACTGTACACCTACGATCCTATTTGACTGATAAAGAGAGCTTTCAGATCTTTGTTCTTTTGCTCAATTGTGCGTAGAAAGAGAAGAAAGTTATTTTGTCTATTAGAAAGAGAAGAAGTGGGGTAGAGTAATGGTCAACTTGTTAGGCTCGTGCCTTGAAGTTATAGGTTTGAAAGTTTCTCCCTTTTCATTCTCTGTTGGCCAGACAACAAGACTAAGATCAAGAAGAAGATGGGTTGGTAGTGAGGGCAAGCCTCCTTCATCATCAAGGTCCCTTTTTGAATACATCCTTCCCGAGAAGACATATGCGCTCCGACTCTAATACCCCTCTGGTAGGCTCCTGGAGTAGTTCACAAGAGCTTAGATTGCTTCCTACTCTTACCTGGAAGAGTGATTTCTTATCTCTCAAAGTATTTTGAAGCTAGGATGAAAGATGTCTAGTAGTTGAAAGGACCTTGGTATTTGAGTGATCTTTGTATAACAATGTTACAAGGTCCAGACCTTTGAAGGGTTGATTTTTCCTTTCTAACATTTGAAGAGTCTTGTTATCCCTGCATCTTGAGTGATTTCCCACTTGAATGCTGATAATGTCACTATAGAAACTTTCTCCTTTCATACCTTGGGTGTTAGTTGGATTGAGCAATCATGCAAGGTCTGGTTGATGTCAACATTTTGTTGATATATGAAAGAATCTTTCGACTTTACCTTTCTTTTCTCCTTTTTTTCGAACTTTTACTGTCTGGAAGATTCTTAGGAACCCTTATTAGATGTTATGGGTTTACCTTCTTTTAAATGAAATTGTTTATGCTAAGGAATATGCTCTCAAATCTAAAAGATTAAGGATCTGGGTTATGGTACTCTTTCTCTAGAGAGCACATCTTGGCTGGATTGGTAGTTTAAGGATGAGGAAGCAACATGGATAGTTATGGGGTTGACAAAGGAGCTCTTAGCCTGGATGGTTTCTTTGTTTTTTTAATTAAAACTATTAAAATCAATGAAGATGATCTTGTGAATTTTTTTTTCATGAATTTTTCTCTAGCAGTTGATAAGTGTTACTCCTACCTTCGTTACTATGTTCCCCACTGGATTATTTTGGTTATATGACTGCTTAAAGATCTTGGATAGGTCTTGGCTAGTTGACCATGTGTAGTGCTTAGTGAGTTATGTGTCATTTATACAGTGGCTTTATTGTTGGTTGGTGGATTTTATATGTAGCTGGTGGGGAACATAGTGATGGCGGAATGGGGATAGTTATAAAGAGTTGATGTTTAAGCTGGATTAGAAAAGTCATGCAATTGAGTCACTACAATTTTCTTGCTAGACTAATGTCTTGGTTTACTTGATCTAGAGGTATGTGTAAAGAGATCATTTCTCCTTTTTGCTTACAATAATGGTGGTTCATATGCTTTTACAGGATTATATAGGGGAGAGAGGTTTAGTTAAAGGGAAGCTGGTGCCTTTAAAGAATATTTCTTTCTCACTAGGAAATCTTTTGACATCTTTTTTTTTTTTCTATATAATGTCAGCCATAGTATTAGTATTAGTATTTGTATTTGCTAGTATTGGTATGATTTACTATCATATTTTGCTTCCTTATCTGCATGCAATGTGCATGAATGACAATGGCTCATCTTTGTAGTAGTAATATATGTTATTGATATTTAAATCACCCCTCCTAACCACTAGGGAGACGGATCGGTCTTATTTAGGCTTGAGATTGCAACATTTTATCCCTATTTAAGAATCTATATGTGGTCGCTAATTTGACTTAGAAGGTGACACTCAACAACTGACACTTTATAGCATAAGGTCATTGCAACTAGTATGAAACTTAAACCAATGATTGGATGTCTAGGTTAGACTTGCTATCATTCTTGTTAGAGCCCATGGAAATTCATTCATCTACAGGTTTCTTGCTCTCATTCATTTCTTAGAGGACCTGTTGATAACTGGGTTTTCTATTTCTATTGTCTTTATCATTTTTATTACCATGCAAAAAAGTTGATAGAATGCTTTGTTTTACCTTTTAATGGAGTCTAGTAAAGGGCTTTTGAATAAGCAATAGTGGGGCTGAAATGTTGCCCAGACTTTCATTTTGAGAATATTTTGATATCGTGGAGGATTTTTTCCTGATTGAACACTTCACTAACTCACTCTTGCATACAAACATGATAATAACCTCTTCTATGTTAAAAAACCTTTCACCTAAAAGAAAACCTACGTGAGTTGCTCCATGTTTGCTGATTTTTCAGCAAGGTGTTTGATTAGAGGTTGTAAAAATGTTCTATAAGGAATAATGTGTTTTATGTTAATGACTTGATACATCTTTGTAAAATAAATCTGTTAATATCTATAAAGAATGTTACAGTCTTCTCCCAATTTTGTTTACATAAATTGGGAACACTACATGAGATTGTGAATTTAATGTGAATGATGTTATTCAGATATTGAAGAAAATATTGCAATATTGGCATGAAGGTGAAAGAGAATTTAGAATAGGAAACTGTAAACTTGAACTTTAACGCATGAGCTTCGTCATCCCCCCTCCCCCTCTTTTTTAATAAGTTTTTAATGCTCAGGTAAGAAATTAATTATTTAAAACTTCACTTCTATGCAAAGTTTAATGCATAAAATGTAAATTGGGAGCATTATTTGTTGTCTCTTGTCAATGGCTGTCTTGCATGCTAATTTCGTTGTAGACGTGTTGCATTCTCAAACTTCACCATTGTTTTTGTGATAGGCCATAGACACTAGCATTAAACTTGCTTTTGCACTCGCAAAACAATGGTTTGGGGTATATGTCACTCCCGAGGAACCTAATGATGGTAAGTCTGGTAAAACATGGCACCCTGTACTTGACTAAAATTTAAACAATTTGTATGAATTTTGAAAAATGCCAATTATTTTATTGAGACTCACTTGTTTGGTGCTTATTGTCAGAATGGCTTCTGGATGGGCTTGCTGGCTTTTTGACAGAGTTATTTATAAAGAAGTTTTTAGGAAATAATGAAGCTCGCTATCGCAGATACAAGGTTAGAACATTTGAAGTGTTTAATTTGGTGGATAGGCTAATTGCTTATCCAATAGTGGTCATTGCCATGGAGAGATGTCTTATATGTTGATTTACCATCATTGTTTATAATATTTTTCTTTTTTATGTTGAGGTGTATCTCATTGGTGTACTTGACTTTGAATTCTTGCTATTGGCTTGGCTTGCATGGACGCATGCAAGCTTTTGATTTCTTCCTTATGAAGCTCATACATGTATTGTTTGCATGGACTCAGGCAATTCTTATATGGTGGTATGATGTGTCATTAGTGAGCATGGATTCTTTGAGTCTGGGTATTATCATTTATCAAAACAACAAATTCTTTAAGCACAATATGTGTAATGGTCTAGAGAGGCTTTTCCATATCTCATGGTTTGATGCTTTAATATTTCCTAGTTAGCTTAAGTCTTTTAATTGAATTAGTATTTTACTATTTAGAAATCCTAATACTTTTAATGTTGTATCTCCCTTTTGGTGTTTTCATTTTTCAGCTCTTTATTAACTAAAAATCCTATCTCAGCCTTCCATATTCCATAAATATCAAAATTACCCACATAACCGAGGCCTTCCATATTCCATAAATATAAAAAATAACCGCATAACTAAGGTAGAAGAATTTTCTCATTCCCTCATGATATTTGATCTAGAATGAGACTGTTGGAAGATTTGTCTCTTTTGATAGGCATGTTCTTCACTTCTCTCATGCTTTAGAACTTGTTTTGCTTTCCGTTTATTCTAAATTCTTCTTTCATCTTAATTACAACCTGTCTTCTCCTAATGATATAAACTGCAAAATGTTGATTGTCGATGTTTATTTTTCATTTTTAAAGATGCAAGTGAACATTATATTCTGGATGTGCAGGCTAATTGTGCTGTTTGCAAGGTAGATGATAGTGGTGCGACAGCTTTGAGCTTCTCTGCTTCTTGCAAGGAATTGCATGGAACCCATAAAATTGGTCTTTATGGGAAAATAAGATCTTGGAAGTCTGTAAGTTTGTTTCCATATTTTGTTTAAATAAGGAACTTTCATATGCATTCCTTAAGGCTGACTGGTTGATTTTCAATAGGTGGCAATATTGCAAATGCTGGAAAAGCAAATGGGTCCAGAGTTTTTCCGCAAGGTAAAGATCTAGCTGCTTGCACTTTAGGTTGATACATGAATGTTTTGTGGCATATCACCCGACTTTTATTGTTTATAGATGGATGACTTGAACTCAAAAGTGATGCTTTGTGTTTTCATTGATATCAATTTTTGTAGAGATTTCTTGAAAAATGTATGGCATTGGTTATTTATGGAGTGTGATTTTTTTTTTTTTTACTGATTCCATTATCCATATTTTTGTTTATTTTGAAATGCAGATTTTGCAAAAGGTTATTTCCCGGGCTCGAGATACAATCCCTGTCAGATCACTCAGTACAAAGGAGGTGATTATGTTTTGCCATAGTTATTCTATTCCAAATTTTCCATTTTGAGGATTTACTCTATATTTTAGTAATTACTACTACAGTAGTGCGCAACGCATATGTTCAACCTTTTTCTTTAAATAATGATAGGTTAGAAAGCTGAAGTATACTGGAGTAAACAATAGATGCCTCCAGATAGCAAAGGAATTTAGCTTTAAAAATTCAGGCTTTCTGTAAAATTTCAATAGGATAAGAATCAATGTATTGAAGAAGCCAATCCATTAATGATGTGAAAATTGTTTTTCAAACCTTTGGATATGGAGATTTAAACCTTTTAGAAAGACTTTCATCTGCCTCAAACCAGATAGTTCATATACAATACAGCATAATAGTTTTTTGTGTGGCACATCTCTTTGCTTATCGAACATTCCTTACCAGCACGACAGAATTTTGAGTCAGCCTGAGTATAATCCAATTGACAGAGAGTAAGAAACCAAACAACACTCTTTACTAGCAACTGTACAATGCAGAAGCGAGTGATTCACTGTCTTGAATTGTATCAACAAAAACAACATTTCTCAACTGCTACAGTCATTTTATCACATTATCCTTGGTTATTAGTTCACCTAATGCTGAAGTCCAACTGAAAAGGTCATTTTTTAGATGGTATACATGCATATACTTTGCCTCAAAAGTATTTGATTGAATTATAGAATAATTGTGCTTGTTTACTAGAAAGATGTATTTGATTTTAGTTTCAGGATGTGTACGTTGCTCCTCTTCTTATTACAAGTAATACTTCTTTTAACTGTAAAGCTAACAAATTAGTGAAGAGAAGAAAGGAAGGATTATAGTGTAGGTTCACAATTTGCCTAACTACATATTTTGAAACTTTTTTTTTCCTAAGGTAAATAATCTATTAATTTTTGCTGCATAGTGTATTTACATTTTATATGTTACTCTTGTGAATTTTGCAGATTTTTGCTACCATATTGTTCATTCTATTTTAATTTCATTTATTGTGAGATGCAGTTCCGGCACTTCGCTACTAAGGTTGGAAATCTTGAGCGCCCATTTGTGAAAGAATTTTTCCTGCGATGGGTCTGCTCTTGTGGATGTCCAGTGCTAAGGTATATGGTTTGTGATCTACATATTGCTTGTCTATTGGCAAACCATGATTCAACTCTTGAATTGGAAAGCTCATTTATAGAATCATAATTTGTTTCACATCGTGAATTGAAAGATTGAGAGACAATTGAAAAATACATTAGAAATGATAGATGACATGTTACACTTGTAAAATGAAGAAAACATGATCAAAACATGCATCACTTCCTCTATAATCACTTGGTTGATAAAATTCAGCAAATACTTAACGACTTAAGACATTGTTCATTGATACTTTAGTGCATAATGCATCCAAAAGCTAATTTCTAAGTTGTTGAAATATTAAGCCTTTCAGTTATAATACAAAAATATTGTTAGCATCTGTTCTGTTTACCCCCCACTGTTAACGACCTCTTTTTGTCTCCCGCACAACATTCATCTTCTTTTTTCACTGAATGATATCAAGTTCTCTCAAGCAGGGGGTTGGGTTCATGTTTCTTTCATGCAATCTGCTTCCTCTCTATACTTTAACTCTACTCTATTTCTTCTGATGACTTGGAGCCGCCATTCAGAAACTCATGATTTTTTTCCTGGTTATCTCTTCCCGTTATTGCGATCAATTAACTTTCATTTCCTGCCTGCATTGCCTTATCAATGTCTGATTTGGTGATTTGATTCAATTGTACAATACACTAAGTGCAAACTGTCTTGAATTGTATGGTTTGTCTTGCGAATAGTGCAATTCCAAATACCTATCTGCATGTAAGGTGTTTTATTTTTTTTTTACTTAAATGTGCCTCTTTTTTTGGATTTGTTTTTAAAGGATGGGGTTCTCTTATAACAAAAGGAAAAATATGGTTGAATTGGCGGTGCTTCGAGAGTTTACAGCTGCACCTGATGCAAATGCATCTTTCCTTAACCTTGATTCTGAAAACCGGGAGGGTGATATTGGATGGCCAGGGATGATGAGTATCAGAGTTTATGAACTTGATGGCATGTATGACCATCCGGTTCTACCTTTGGCTGGAGAAATGTGGCAGCTATTGGAAATACAGTGCCATTCAAAGCTTGCAGCCAGACGTTTCCAAAAACCTAAAAAGAGTTCAAAACCTGATGGCTTTGATGAAAATGGTGATGTACCTGCTTCAGATATGCGCTCCAGGTATATTATTACTTGATGGGCATTCTTCTTGATGGACGTAGTTCATATATTTTTAACTGTGTTCATTTCTTCTCCTTTCAGTTTGGAATCCCCGTTGTCATGGATTAGGGCAGACCCAGAAATGGAATATCTTGCTGAAATTCATTTTAATCAGCCTATACAGATGTGGGTAAGATGTTCTGGCTCTTTTAGTAGAAATGTCGCATGTATTTGCATATTATAAGTATAGGTAATTGATGGTGGTCAATGTGAGTTGATAGATTTAAGCAAATGAATTTCATTTTGCTATTGTAGAATTATTAGAGTATGAAAATGATATTTCTTTTATTCTTAATGCATGAGTACAATATGTATATATACAGGTCTAGGATTAATCTAAATCCCTAGAATCAAGCTATAATTGAATGCATATAAATCAGCCCTGCAATCAGCCCTATAACTGACAGCCCTATAGTTGACTTACTCTATTTAGAACAATAATCAATCCTGTAATTGATTTACTATATTTACAACACTCCCCCTCAAGCTGGAGCATATATGTTAATCATGCCCAGCTTGTTACAAATATATTCAATCCTAGGACTGCTCGATATCACCCAATTGCCCCGTAGTTTTGACATGACTGGTAGAGATCAAATTTTGCTGAATTTTCTCACGGATAAAGTGACAATCAATTTCAATATGCTTAGTCCTTTCATGAAAAACTGGATTTGATGCAATGTGAAGAGCAGCTTGATTGTCGCACCATAACTTCATAGGTAGTGAACTACCAAGACCAATCTCATTAAGCAACTGCTGTATCCATAAAAGTTCACACGTGGATTGTGCCATGGCTCTATATTCTGATTTAGCACTAGACTACATTTTGCTTCTTACTTTTCCATGACACCAAGTTTCCCTCAACAAAAACACAATAACCCGTAGTAGATGTTCTATCAATTTTAGAACCTGCCCAATCTGCATTTGAGAAGCATTCAATATGAGCATGACCATGATTTCTATACCATATACCACGCCCTGGAGCTCCTTTAAGATAACACAAAATTTGTTCCAAGGTTGCCCAATGGGTGGTTCGTGGGGAAGACATGAATTGGCTCACAATGCTAACAGGATATGCAATGTCAGGATAATGGCTCACGCCCTGGTTCATGCAGATATTGTTTAATAGGAAAAAAAAGTTCAGTATATAAAATAAAAATGTTGTAGAGAAATAATGTTAGGCTATTATCATGCATTAAATTAATACTAATTAATGTGAGTAGTTTATATTGAATTCTGTTATGCAAAACACATACAACTAATTTATGAAACCAGGAGTTATAATCCTAAAACTATCAATTCCAATCAGTTCTCTCTAAAATATTATCAAATTAGGAACATACCTAATTGTCTAATACGAAATTTGCTTAGATATTGAAGTCTATTTTTTATAAATTATTTGTCTTTTCAGAAAAAAATATCTTTCATAAGGTATTATGAAGTCCAATGGTATATAAGAATTTAAAAGAAAATAGAATTCTACTAGATATCATCGAAGTAACTGGTTTAAGAACCTAGTGTTCTCATAAAGCATCCTTAAAAAAGAGTATCCTTTTGGTTTCCAAATCATTGTGGTTACATACAATTATATCTAATATTAATATTACTTAAAACATTTAAGTAATTTTCTTGTAATATTTTAAAATTTACCTGAAAAAATGTGTTAATACTGTAATAATGTTATTTTTTTAATTACTTTTGATTGTTATTTTTTTTTTAATATTATTTGAATATTTGAAAAACATTTTTAGAATTTAGACATTGTACGTGAAATCTTCATACAATAAGTCAACTCATTCTCATATGACATTTGAAATTTGCATATCAAAATTAAGACATTATCCCATCTTGAAAAGATTATCTTATAAAACACATACTATAAGGTTTATTACAAGAGCATACAATAAAATTGTTCTTAAAAGTCTCATAAATAACCAGTATGCTATCGATCCATCACAAATTCAAACTTTCATGTGTCATATAAAGGAAGCAACCACAAATCTAAACTCTCACGTCATAATGTCACTTGTCAATCATATAGCCACACTCAACAACTTTCATAAATATAGATTGGATCCTTTTTCAGTTGAGTAATAGATGTGGTGAGAAGTCTTGATAGTTTATCACATGATTGATGCTTATGCACATGTGAGGAACTATATATACCCATTTTATCTGTAAATAGTAAAATGTAAAATTTATTTTTGTAGGATACAAGATGATTGCCCTAAGCATGAAGTCATTTATATGAGTTACTTTTGTGCTTGTATTAATTTGTTTTGAACATTTCTACTTGATTCTGTTGCTTTTCTTGTTGCTCCATAAAATTCTCTTGTAGCAGCTGCTTTGTATATCAATTGGTAAATAACCTTGTAAAAGTTGGTAATGTAAATCAGATCAATCAATTAGAGAGGGATGAAGATGTTGTTGCACAGGCGCAAGCAATTGCAGCATTAAAAACTTTACCACAACTTTCCTTTTCTGTTACAAATGCTATGAATAATTTCCTCAACGACACCAAGGTTTTGCTCTCTCTCATGCTTGATTTTGATTCATGTTTTGAATGGAATGTGAAAATTTCAATGCTGTTTTGTTCTGACAAGGCCTTCTGGAGAGTTCGAATTGAGACTGCATTTGCATTGGCTAATACTGCTTCTGAGGTACTGTAGCCACTTTCCACGCTCCTTGTATACATATCAAGAACTTTTTATCATTAATGGAACATATTCCGAGCTTATTTGCAAAGAGGGTGTGTTTTTTTCTCTCCCTAGTTTGGTGTTTGCTTCTGTTCTTAAATTCAAACACACTTTATTTATTGTACTAAATTTAAATCCCATAATCAGAAACACTTTTTAGTAGCAACCTAAATATGTTTCTTGTAAAGATGCATTTCGATTCACCACCTGAACTTTCTTGAACTTAGGGATCATAAAGACATATTTTGCATGATTGTTTTAAGGTAGTTGGGTGAAGTGTTTTTTTTATTTTTTATTTTTATGGATTAACAGGAAAATGATTGGGCTGGCTTACTCCATTTGGTGAAATTTTACAAAAGTCGAAGGTTTGATGCAGCTATTGGACTCCCCAAGTGAGATTCTTAACTCTTGTGGTCTGACTTTTGGCAAGCATGCTGGAATAACACCTTCTTAACTGATTTTGTCTCCTGCCTTGCCAGGCCAAATGACTTTCATGATTTTCCCGAGTACTTTGTTCTTGAGGTAATGCAATGAGGTAGGATATGTATTGAGTTTGTGTCAGATTTGATGTGTGCGTGTGATGCAGGAATCTTTGAATACAACACCTAAATAACTAAAGGTATACAAGTTATAGTTGTCTTGGTGATTTGGAAGCTTGGGAATTTTTTATAGGTTAGGCAGTTAGGCTAGGTTATGTTCTGGGAAGTAAACAAAATCAAGAACTACATAAAAGAAATACCTAGCACCACAACAAGGTTCTTAGAAATCACTCCTAGGAATTCTAAAGCATCACAAATAAGAGAAGCTGCAATCCTCGTATACGACTCCGTCATATATCAAAATATGGGATCATAACCTATAATCCAATATATCCCAATAAAGGAGGTGCCTTAAAGATGCGCACCTAGGAGAGTACCTTGAGTGGTGCTAGCTAGTACTGTAATGGTGAAGTAGTGCACTGGCCAATTCTTTTAAGACCACAAAAATACCTTACTGAAAATGAAATTACATAATGACTTCTGAAGATCTTAAAATTACAGAATTGACCCCAACTTAGAAAATCAAATAGAAAACACTGCTTTTTATATTGGCATCATCAATTTAAGATTCTATATTGAATTTTCTTTTTTCTTTTTTTGAGGCAAGCATGCACAAGTTAGCACTATTGCAACAAATGTGAAGTCGAACAATTACCCCAAGAGTTTATAGACCTGAAAAGAAATCTGCAAAGAAACCTGGAAGTATCTCATATGAAGCTTGAAGTTATTGTTTGCATGTTTTAATTATTAGTTTTCTATTTAACTCATGATTTTTAATTTAATTAGTTTTTTAGTATTTAGGAATTCTAATACTAGATGAATTTTATTAATTATGTAAGTTTTAATTTGGAATCCTTTCCTATAGATGATTTTAGGACTAATACAAATAGGGATGTCTAGTTTATTTTATAGAGATTAAGACTATTATTTAGATTTAATAAAAATACTTGAGAATTGTCTCTAGATTTCTCTATAGTTAGGTCTATAACCTTGGGGCTTGAGAACTCTAGTTTTATCTTTGCCATACGCCGTGTCAAGTGGTATTAGAGCGGATCAACATTTGGATCAATGGCGAACCGTGAAGAGAATCATTGGAGGCAACCATCTCCGTAACAATGATTAGGGGATGCAAGCCTTTTAGGATTAGTTAGATTGCCATTCGGTAACAATATCAGCGTTAGAGGTGCAAGTGCAAATTGAGTTTGGTGACATCAACGCCATATTTGATGACCTTACAACCATGCTCAAGGTATTAGGGCTGCGTGTAAACATGAACCAGTGCAGAAGAGAGGCACACTCCAAGGATGATGCTCGCGACCAACCTGTACCTGAACTATTTCGTGCAAATCGTCGTGGTCAATATGAATTTTGGTATTCATTTGATGAAGAAGATTGAGATGAAGGTTGCTAGAAATAATATGTATGATCAAGACTACTGTATGAAAGTTGAGATTTCTTCTTTTGGTGGTGATTTAGGAGTAGAGTGGTTAGCTACACGTGATCGGTTTTATGAATATAAGGAAATTTTAGATTTGAGAATGATAAAAATTGCAGGGTTTAAATTGAAGCATGGGGCATTAGTTTGGTGGGATAACCTCTTGGAGGTGAGAGGGTAGAAGACCTGTTGAGACTTGGGAGCGGATGAAGCAATTGTTGAGAGGTAGATTTTAATATGTATGATTAACTTTTGATCCATAAGTATTAGAGGTGTTCCTAAGGTTACCGAACTGTGTAAGAATATACAATGTAATTTTTGCACTTAGTTGAGCGAAATAATCTGCATGAAACTGATAGGCAAGATGTTGCTAGATAGGTAGAGGGGCTGAAACCTGCCATTGGAAATAAAATTGAGCTTCAAATGCTGTTGAATGTTACTGATGCATGAAATATGGATTTAATGGAAAAGATGTTGATGCAAGATGAAACTGATATGAGATTTGATTATCAAAAGAGGGTTCCTATTGTAAAGCCTTGATTTAATGGTGTTGTGAAGGGTAAGACAAATAGTCAATCCAAGCAAGCTATTGTTGGCTCTGGCTATGATAAAATAGGACACAAGCAATTCCTAACATGGATAACCAAAAGAGAGATAATCCCCATGCTAAGCCACTTCCAATAAAGTGTCATAGATGCAATCAGGAAGAGAATATATCCGATGTATGTTCTCTCAGGAGGCCTATGAACATGGTTGAATGTGAGGATTGAAAGGGTAGAGAAGGTATAAAATTGTATTCGAAAGAGTGATGTGAACCTGATGGTGAGGGTGAGTAGGAGGATGATGATGGTCAAGCCTATGTGGTGAGACGATTGCTGCTGACACCAAAAGTTGATGAGACATGACACAAGTTTTTGGTACTAAGTGCACAATACATAAGCTTTTTGACCTTATTATTGATGACATCATAACAGATCTGTTTGAAGATGCATGAAACATACACACCTAAAGGTGTGAAGATTGGTGTATATAGGATGGCAATGATGAAGCCGAAAATATGGAGACTCTAGACCCAAGACTTGTGAAGGAAGTCTATTGATTAGATAAGTTGCTGTAATGAGTGCTTCTACCCAAAACTTAGGAGGAACAGAAGTTTCAATGAGCAAGGTACGGACCACATCCAAGAGATGGCGATTCTTGCGTTCCGCTACTCCGTTTTACTGAGGAGTATAGGAACATGAGCGTTGAGAAATGATACCGTTAGATTGCAAGAAAGATTGGAAATCATTAGACATATACTCCCCTCCCGAATCTGATCTAAGAGTTTTAACAGTGGCAGAAAATTGAGTGTTATCCAGTACCAGGAACAGTTTGAACATAGAGAAAACTTCTGATTTGTTCCGCAAGAAATAAACCCATGTATAACGGCTGTAGTCATCTATAAAGGTTACAAAATATTTGTATCCTGCATGAGAAAGGATAGGACTAATTCCCCAGACATCACTATGAACTATCTTAAACAGGTTTGTGGCTCTGCTGCCTTCAGAGGGAAAGGGTAATATTTTACTTTTGCCAAGCTTACATGTGACACAATCAAGGAACATACTGGAAGAGGAATGCAATGTATTGTTTATTAATCCAGATTTCAACAGATGGGAGAGAATTCTAGGATTTGGATGACCAAGACGCTTATGCCAAACTTCATTAGACACTTTAGGTGCAGTACAAAAGAGAGATAAAATAGAGGAAGGAACCAAGGTGCGTGGAACATGAAAATGGATGAAAAATAGACGTCCGTGCTTAGGAGGCCCCTTCGCTATCAGCTGTCCCGACATCTGGTCCTGTACAATACAGCCATGTTTAGAAAAGTATACATCACAGTTATTGTCCACAAACTGACCTACAAAAGCTAGATTTACAGCAAGCTTAGGTGAGACAAAAATATCCTTTAAAGGAGGTATATCACCAACAGCTACAATGAGAAGAGCATTGCCATTAGCTGTTTGAATATGTGAGGATCCACAATATTTTCGGATATTACTTAAGCCACCAAAGGAGTTTGTCATGTGATTGGAAGCACCTGAATCTAAGATCCAAGGAGTTGAAGAACCAGTACCTTGAAGACCAAGTGTGGAGAAAGCACTCACAATCATTTCTTGCACCATCTCTCTGGTTAATAAATTTGTTGGAGGCTGTGAGATAGGTGAGCCAGCAAGAGTCTGTGGAGCAGAAGGACCAGCAGTGGTAACAGTAGTGTGATAAGCTTTGTTGAGGCGTGGATGTCGAATAGAACATTCTTTAATAATGTGTCCTGGCTGTTTGCAGTAGTTGCAAAACTTATTTGGACAATGAGGTGCAATATGGCCATACTTCTTACAATTATAGCATTGTGTCTTGCTTATATCATGGCCTTTCCCTTTTCTGTAAGCAACTGGGACAACTCTTGTCTGCTCCATAATGGTCTGAGTATGGAGACGCTGTTCTTCACGCAAGAGTTCTCCAAAACAAGCATCCAAGGATGGAACAGGATCACGATTGACTAGAGAGGCGCGAACTGGTTCATATTCAGGTTGCAATTTCATCAGAAATTGGTCTCGTTGGCTGATCTTATGGACTTGCTGCACTGCCAACACTCCTGCATAAATCTTAGCTGTAACAAGATCAGAATAGTCATTCCACAAAGTCAAAAATCCAGAATAGTAATCTTAAATAGAGAGATCTCCTTGGGTATAGTTGGCAATAGCCAACTCAAGCTAAAAACGCCTAGCATTGTTATCTTGGTTATAGACTTGTGTGAGGTGATCCCACATAGTCTTTGCTGATCTATGAGGACGCAAAGACAGGATCAGATGTGGCTCCATAGAACTGAGAATCCAGGACATGATTTGTGCATCTTTGGCTGCCCATGCTGCCTTAGCAACAACAGATCCCTCAACAGCCAAGTCTCCTTTGTTGCTGTCATCTATATGGCCCCATAACTCCTTTCCCTTGAGAAAGATCTCCAACTGAAATGCCCAAACAACATAATTTTTGCCAGTAAATCTGACACAAACATTATCTGACTTTTCCATGAAGCTATGATTGAGAAAAAAAAGGACTAAGATTTAAGAATTCTACGAGAGAGGCTCTGATACCATAACAGATTTGTTTGAATTACCTTCACCTTTCGACTAGGCTTTCATTATATAGAAAAAGTTGTGCTGTACATAGTAATTACAAAGAGGGAAGCTAAATATAGTAAGGTAAATTTCCTATTTAAGCATTTATATTCCTATTTAGGCATTTACGCATTTATATTCCTATTTAAGCATTTACAGTTGTATGCTTGACTTCAGCCTTTCTATTGACACATTAGCTATGAGAATATTATTGGTAAGGAAACTGCATTTAAAATTGAAAGATGTAAAGTTTTTTTTTGCATTTAAAATTGAGTTTGAATATTGAAAAACATCCTAAACCATGCACTGTAGGTTGGATTAAAGAGGTACCAAAGGTAAAAGCAACTAAAAGATGTAAAGTTTATTGTTATGCAGTTGACATGAATGCTTGTAACTTGTTGTTTGGTAGGCCATGACATTATGATGTAAATGCATGGCATGAGGGATGAGAAAACATCTATAGGTTTGTTAAGGATGAGATTAATTTTACTTTGATGCATTTGAATGGAAATTCCCAACTGCAAGTTTGAAAGGCTGGAGGATAAGCAATCCTAACTATTACCCAATCTTTGTAAAAAATTGAGACAGATATAAAGGAGATGAAGAAAGTACATGCTTTAATTGTGAAGTCCTTGTTGTCTGAAGTAGTTGACAAGGCAACAAGGCAATAGAGGTTCTTGAAGCTATTAAGCCTCTATTGCAGTAGTTTGAGGAAGTTATTCCAGATGAGCTACCAGATAAGATACCTCTCATGCGTGATAGCCAACAGATGTCCAACACTAAATTGACTTAAAACCAAGGGCTAGTCTTTTGAATTTGCCACATTATGGAATGAGCCCAAACGAGAGGGAAATCTTAAGGGTGAAAATAGAAGAATTGTTGAGGAAAGAGCTGATTAAAAAGAGTTTAAGTCCATGTGTTGTCCCTTCTTTACTGACATGAAAGGATGGTAGTTGATGTATGTATGTTGATATTCGTTACTTTAACAAAATCACTATGGAATACAGGTTTTCAATTCCACGATTGGATGACATGCTAGATTAGTTGTGTGGTGCAATAGTTTTTTTGAAGATTGACTTAAGATTCGGATTCGACCAAGGGATGAATGGAAAACAACTTTCAAGACAATGATGAGCTGTATGAGTGGTTAGTCATGCCTTTAATGTTAACGAATGCACCGAGCACATTCACAAGGCTGATAAACCAGGTTTTTTGACCTTTACAAATAAATTCATTGTGGTTTATTATGATGATATCCTTGTGTTCGATCATAATGAAACATCATATTGAGCACTTAAAGAGTGTTCTAGAGGTATTGCTGCTATAAAATAAGTTAGATGTCAACTTGAAAAAGTGTACCTTAATCTTGGGTTTTGTTGTAGGAGCTGATGGAGTTGAAGTTGACTAGGAGAAAGTGAGGGCAATTCGTGATTGGCCCACGCCTAAGATAGTTAGTAATGTGCGGAGTTATGGCTTGGCTATTGGAGATTTATTCAGAATTTCAATAGCATTGTGTCACTAATCACTGAATGTTTGAAAAAAAGAATGTTTTAGTGGGGGTGAGGAAGAACAAAGTTTTGCCTTAATAAAGGATAAGCTATGGAATGCTTCAATGCTTGCTTTACCCAACTTTGACAAGTTGTTTGAGGTTGAATGTGGTGCATATGGAGTGGGCGTTGGAGTTCTTTCCTAGGAGAAACATCCTACAACCTTTTCATTGAGAACTTGAATGAAGCTCGCTTGAAGTGGACTACCTATGATAAAGAACTTTATGTTGTGGTAAGGGCTTTGAAAATTAAGGAGTGTTATTTGATTAACAGAGATTTTTATCTTATATTCAAATCATGAAGCTTTGAGGTCTTTGAATTGTCAAAGAAAATCAGTATGGATACGATGTCCAGGTGGATTACATTCCTTTTGAAGTTTAGTTTCATTAGGTGAAGGCCTGTATAAACTAATCACTTTTCGTAGTGAGATTTTGGTTTTGAGTGTCTGAAGGAGTTGTACGTTGAAGATGCTGATTTTCAGGAGACACGGGAGAAGTGTTTTAATGGTCGAGCTAAAGGAGATTTCTATATACATGATGGTTGCTTAATGAAAGGTAATCGATTGTGTATCCCTTGCAAATCCCTATGTGATAAATTGATTTGAGACTTGCATGGTGGCGGATTATAAGGTCATAGAGGAAGAGACAAGACAGTGCCGGCTTTGGAGGATGAGTATTACTAGCCTCAGCTCAAGCGTAATGCAAACAAATTTTTTCAACACTGTTTTACTTGTTAAACAACTAAGGGGTAATTACGAAACCCTAGTTTATACATGCCTTTACCTATACCTAATTATATCCGGGGAGATATTTCCATGGATTTTGTGTTAGGTCTTCCACGAACCTAGCGAGGAATGGATTTTTCTTTTGTTGTTATGGATATATATTTAAAGATGACATATTTTATACATTGTGAGAAGACTACGAATGCGAGCAGTATTGCTAGACTATTTTTCAAGGAGATAATTGAGGTAACATGATATTCCAAAATCCATCATGTCTAAAATCCATCATGTGTGAAGGTTTCTTAGTCATTTTTGGCTAACTTTGTGGAAGATGTTTAATTCCCCTTTGAAGTTTAATAGCACTACTCATCCACAAACTAATGACCAAACAGAGTTTCTAAACAGAACTTGGGGCAATCTAATTCATAGCATTTGGGAGATAAGCCTAAATAGTGGGATGTTGCATTGGTCGAGGCAAAATTTGGTGACAACAATTCCAATCATAGTGCTACTGGTAAGACACCATTTGAGATTGTGTAAATAAAGCCTCCCAATCATGTACTCGATCTACATTCTTTGCTCAAAGCTACTGGGTTTAGCAAGTTAGCAAAGAATTTGGTTGAATTGCTGCAAGCTATTATCAAGAGGTTAGGAGGAAACTAGAATACTTAGTTGCTAGAAATAAGCACACAACAAACAAGCATAGGCAAGTTAAATTGTTTCAAGGAGACATGGTGATGATTTTCTTTTCTCAAGGAGAGGTTTCCAGTAGGCATCTATGATAAGCTGAAGATGAAGAAGTATGGTCTATACAAGGTGGTGAAGAAAATCAATGATAATGCTTATGTTATTGATCTTTCAGACATTATGAGCATATCAAAGACCTTCAATCTTGCTGACCTTTACAAGTACTTTCTAGTTATTAAACTCAACTCGATGACGAGTTTTTCTCAAGTGGGGGAGATTGATGTAAAACAATTATCCCAAGGGTTTGTTTACATAATTGACAAGGCCAAGCTTAAAAAGAAACTCGCAAAGAAACCCGGAAGCATCTCATATGAAACCTTGTTTTAATTATTTTCCTAGTTAATTTTGGATTTTAATTATTTATTTTCTACTTAGTTTAGAACTTTTAATTTAATTAGTATTTTATTATTTAGATATCCTAATGGTAGATGAATTTTATTAATTAGTTAAAGTCTTAATTAGGAATCCTTTCATAGATAGGATTATAAGACTAATATAAATAGGAATGTCTAGTTTATTTTAGAGATTAAGACTATTATTCAGATTTAATAAAAATATCCGAGAAGTTTTATTAGATTTCTCTATAGTTAGGTCTGTAATCTTAGGGCTTGAGAACCATAGTCTTATCTTCGCTATATGCTGCGTAACATGTTATTTGAGAGAGGTTGAGGTGCATTATTATTTTAATGTTTTGTTGTTGAGAATGCCTTCTTATTTTCCAAAATTAACTTGTGTTCTTTTTTTTTTATTTTAAAAACTGATGATTGATTGACGTGTTCTTTTTATTATTCTCCAAAACTTAACTTCTATGTGGTGCATTATTATTTTAATGCTCGGTTGTTGAAAAATGACTTGTTATTCTCCAAACTTAATTTCTGTGTTCTTTTTACTTTTAATTTCTGATGATTGATTGATGAGTTCATTTATTTTTCTTGATAATGGCTTCTTTTTATATCTAATATTTGTTTTATAAAAGAAACAAATTTCAATTCAAATTTTTCTTTCAATAGTATTTCCTTTTTCCCCAGAAATAAAGTAAGGTTACTTTCTTTTAGACTTTTCCTCACCGTGTGAAGACTTATAGCATCCATTTGTTTTTGTTGTATTCAGGCAATTCCTCATGCTGTTGCTAAGGTCAGGGCTGCAGATAAGAAAAGCCCAAGAGAAGCTGTTGAATTTATTTTGCAACTTCTGAAGGTAGGGTCTTCCTTAGCATCAATTTGAATCCTATTTGCTTTTTTTTTTCACCCTCTATCATTTGCAATGTGAGAAACTGTTAAAAAATATTTGGTTTTCCTTGATTGATGGTGCATGGTAGCTGGGGGGGGGGGGGGTTATTTTTGTTATTTGCTAGCATGTTTACCAATTGACTTTTGTAGTGGTGTATCAATAAAATTGATGAGCAGATTCTTGCTATAGATCGCAAGTGAAAACTTGGGCAGGAGGTTAACAGGCTATTGTGTGTTTTGTAGTGTTTACCAATAAAAGTGTGGTGGGTTGGTATCCTTGCTTGTCCTCCGCTGGAGGTTCTTTCATTTAAGCCAAGGAATGGATAGTCTGACCAGATCACAATTTGAATTGTCAATGGAAATAACATAACACTGAACAGTAATCTTCTCTAGCCAAAACTAACCTTGGCATTCTTATATTTGAATCATACTATAGCAAGGATTGTAAGGGGAGGGAAATGTGGAGTGCAACAATGCCACTAGCTAATCCTGGGGGTTCTTATAGCCCATTCTTTGGTCAGTATGCAGTCAATGATTGCCTGAACTTAGAGAGCCTTCTCTTCCTTCATCAGTATTTAAAGTTCAGGCATGCAAAATGCCCTATCCAATGTCATGTTCTTGTTTGCATTGATTTGTTGCATCTCGCCACCAAAATTCTCTAGATATCAGCATATTGCATGCCATTTTTCTTCGAAAGCCCATGTATAATCCATGCATAGTAGTTGCTCTTTTTGGGGTCTTGAGTGCCCTGTTATTTAGTTCTTCTCTTGTTTCTTCTCTTTACTTGTTGGATATGCTCAGTGGTTCAACCAGATTTGATTTGGTTCTGTTGTGTCTGGCAGTATAACGATAACACTGGAAATCCTTACTCTGATGTGTTCTGGTTAGCTGCACTGGTCCAGTCAGTTGGTGAACTTGAATTTGGGCAACAGGTTTTTCATCATTTTCTCACATGCTATAATTTGTTGACTCTTGACAATACATAATTTCTGGTGTTACTTTTCAGCCTTGTATAAATTTTTAAGTACCTGTTATTTTAATCCCTCGGTGTGTTCTGTTTTGTTCGTTTGAGCGTGTTTGACGCAACGCTTTGTCTCTCTTTGGGCTCTCACTATATTTTAGTCACAAATGTATTAAGTTCTTAGGAAAAGAAAAGTTATGGAAGGATGAGATTGGAATTCTTGGTCATGGACTTGTGGGAGCTTCTGAGAAGCAGCTATGTTATATTTCTCCATGCCTCCACTTTTGCAGAAAAAATAAATTATTATATTAATGAAAATGTGTAAGAATTCCAAGTCAAAATGGAGAATAAGTTATCCACCATGGAAAGAAAGCTACAAAACAGAAAACATATAGGGCACTCCATGCCTGCTGAGTATCAGCCAAGGATACTCCCCTAAAGCACCACCCAAAAGTGTGTCCTCACATATCAAATTTCTAGGAGTATATTGATTCGCAAAAACTCTTGCATTTCTCTCCAACCAAATATGCCAAAAATTTGCAGACTGTATTGCCATAAAACGTGACAATCCTTCTCCCTGATTTCACATAAAATGTCAACATAGATTCTGCTACCACATGACAAACACCAAAGATGTATCACCGTAGCCAAAAAATCTATGCTGCATGTCCATTTCAAATGCATTAATAATGAATGACTGAGACTACCATTTACGCTTCCATTTGATGCTTTATGTCAGATGACAACAACATTTGCATTTCTTTGTCTTTCTACCGGGCTTAAAAGTTAACTGTTGGGTTTTCCTAAGTTTGGAAGTTCAATACATAAGTTGATCTGGCATCGAAGTTGTGTTTGATGTCTGGGTAGAGAGATATTTGATACCTATATGTTGTTAAGTTTTGCATTCTGCCTTCATATACAATTCTGAGGGCTTTAACTCTTGTTGCTTCTTTAACCCCTGGCAGACTGTTCTCTTTCTGTCCTCCCTTCTCAAGCGAATTGACTGTCTTTTACAATTTGACAGGTGCATTGGCTTCTAATTTGTGGGATATATTTATGTCTTTTCTGATAGGTAGTTTATTGGAAAATACTTGTTAGTGATTGAATATTTCTTAATGTGTTATTTGCTAGGCTGATGCTGAGTTATAATGGGATCTTGACAATCAGCTGTATTCGAACATTGACACAAATTGCATTAAAACTCTCAGGATCCATTCATCATGTAAGTTTTCTACTCATTCAATCGAATCATGGATTGCTTTCTAAACATTTCTTCATTCATACATACCATTCATTACTTGCTGCAGGATCATGTCTTTGAACTTATTAAACCTTTTCGGGATTTCAAGACAATATGGCAAATTCGAATTGAAGCCAGTAGAGCACTCCTTGATCTGGAATTCCACTGCAAAGGCATGGATGCAGCATTGTCATTGTTTATCACATATTTGGAGGAAGAACCGTCATTAAGAGGTTCTGCATTATTTTTATGGAAAAAAAAGAAAGAAAAGTTTTTTTTGGTTCTTTTGCATGTTTTATTTATCTCCATGGTGTCCTTGTGCTTTATTTTTTGCGTTTTATAAGGGGTCTTCTTTACTTGGTTGCAGGGCAGGCAAAACTTGGTGCACATGCCATGCGGTTATGTCAGATACAAGATGAATCTGATTCTGAAGATGCTATCAAGTGTACAACTCTCTTGGCTTTGATTCGTCTACTTGAAGGTCATATCGGATTCAACAATACCATTCTTCGGCATCACTTGTTCTGCATTTTACAAATCCTTGCAGGAAGGTGAGTACTGATTTCTTCCTTTCCAAGTTATGGTTTGTCAGTCATAGAAGTCAATACAGGTTGGGTTGTCCAGCCCAGCCTAACTTCATTTTAGTAGGCTTGTAAAGATTCATAATTGTTGCCAGCCAGGATCCAAACCCAACCAAATCATCAGGGTCAGCTAGGCACCCTATTGCTTCCCTTGTATTCTTAATCTCAAAGTCAGTAAAGTGAGGGTATATCTACTCCAAACCCATGAATAGTGAACCACAAAATAAATTTAACTCTCTCAATGACTTGTTTATGTGATAAATATAGTGTGCTGGTTACTCCACATTTTAATTAACACCATGAAGTCTAAAATCATTGGGTAAATGACTAGGGATGCACACTGTTTGTTTTTGCATTTAGAACCGTGTTTAGTCGTGTTTCAAAAGTGCATTTAACTTGAAAAAACATCAAAATAATTTTTTTTTTAATGTTTTTCAATGGTTTTGATGTGTTGATATCATAAATGAAAAATAATTCTGAAAAAAAATCATTTTGATGCATTTGCAAGCGAAAAACACTTTTAAAAAGCATCATTCACCACAATACTAAACACGGACAAAGTTTTTCAACCAGGTTGTAGTTGTCGTTCATGATAGCTCAAAATCCTCATTAATATGTTCTCAAGATTCCATTTTGGTCAAGGGAAATTTTTTAGTGGAGCTATTCTTATTTTGATTGTTAGAATTCATGTGTGTGCACGTGTTGGGTGCATTTACATCGGAAATAAAATTTTGATATATTAACGTTAATTGTTCCTTTTCAGGGCCGCAACACTTTATGGAATTCCCAGGGATAGAACATTATGTATTGGCGACTCAGAAACTTGCAGTGATCCAAGGAATATTTTTGCAGGTCTTGTGACAGAAACAAAGCCCCTGGAACCTCCTATGGAGATTCCAAAACTTGCACAAGATAATTTTGCCTTTCCAGAGGCTATAAAGGAAGCGGATATAATTTCCAACAAAGATCAACATAAGATGGATATGGCCATTCCAGAAGGTCCCAATGATCCAGATACGATTTCCAACAATCATAGACAGAAGATGGATCTGGCCATTCAAGAAGCTTCAGAAGAAGTAGCTGTGCCTGAAGCTTCAAAGGAAACAGACATCCCAGTAGCTTCAAAGGAAGAAGATAACATCTCCAACAGCCATGAGCGCAGACGGCCAGTTGTTAAGATCAGAGTCAAACATTCTGCTGCTTCCAGTAGAGCTGAGGAGACTGATATTCAAAATGTTGAGAGATCCCAAGGTGGGCACCATGAAACTGATCGTGGGGCCAGCAGCTCTGTTTCTGTGGATGCACCCCAGAGGATTTCAACTGAAGCTGTGAGTATTAGCTACCAAAATCTCGAGGAAGTCAACTCGTGTCTTGACCATGGTTCTCGGATGAGTGCTAGCATTGGCAGTGCAAAATTAGCAAGTGATGGTGACAATTTTGGAAAGGAACTCCAGTGCACTGCTGAATCAAGTAAAGTTTCTATGCACCCTCAGCCTGATGATCCATCATCACCTAGAGTCATGCAAGATAACCTTGTAGACACTGATGCACAAAGGTTTGCTAGTCTACAAACCCTCTCAGTTGAAAGAGTTAATCCTGATGGTGGTTCATTGGGTATCATGGCATCTTCTTCTCGAGGGAAAGAAAAGGAGAAGAAGAAGGATAAGGAAAAGAAGCGGAAGCGGGAAGATCACAAGGGGCACCGTGATGATCCTGAATATTTGGAGAGGAAACTGTTGAAGAAAGAGAAGAAAAGGAAAGAAAAGGAGATGACAAAGTTGCTGAGTGGTGGGGCAAAGGCTACATCAGTGGAGCTGCCAGGTAAGAATGAGAAGCCTACTATTAAGTTGGCAACAGTGCCATTGAAACCAAATCAACCCAGTGAATCCAAAGCAGTGGCCACGAACATTGAAACGAAGCCTGAGCCATCAGAAGGTACTTCTGTTCCCAAATTTCGAATTAAAATTAAGAATAGGACACTTAACAGTTAGTGCTGTAAGAAGTTATTAGCTATTTCCTCGTAGAAATTGCTCAGATGGAATCCCTCTGAATTTTTGGATCTTTAGTCTGTCCATGTCAGGAATTGGGTATTAATGTAATCGAAACCCATCTCTGTTGAAACAATTTGTGCTTGATTTTTATTTTTTGAAGCTTTCAAGCATTGACTTAGACTTGCCTGTTCTGTTTCCTTTTTAGTTCCAGTGGCTTAAAATTTATTAGGAGCTAACTTAGTTGAGGTAATGCATTAATTATCTGTATCCATGATACTAGAAAGGGATTGGAACGTGTTGGTTGTGAAAGTTATTTTTATTGGATTCTACTGCCATAGCCTGACACCGTCAAATTTCTCTGATCTCACTCGCGGTCTCTGTAGTTGGTGTTACTATTTATTAGGGGTGTTCACGGTTCGGTTTAAAATAAAAAAACCAACCGAACCGAATTACTTTAATTTTGTGAAATATTAACTGAACCGGACCGAAAACTGGTTCGAACCGGTCCGGTTCGGTTAAATCCGATTTTTTGGCAAAAAACCGGGAAACCTAATCCATGTGGAAATCAATGGCCCAGATCATTTCTCAAGGTAAAGACTCCATGTTAGCCTCTGATCATGATCATGATCGTGATTTACTCTTATCTAATACTAATATCAATAGAAGTAGTTTGGGTAAACAGTACAGTCGTTTTGATGCTCAAGTGCGTGCATTGCAATGTGATTTCGATACTTACTGTAGTGAACCTGAGGATAAGGAGGATTATGAGAAATGGAAATCAAGGGGTTTTGTGATTGATGAGAAAAAGGAGGAGATTGAGAGGTTTATTAGTGAAAATCGGGTGATCAGGGAGATTTATGGCGAGGTTGTGCCTAATAAAGTTGATGATGAGAGTTTTTGGAGCAGGTTCTTTTGTAGGATTTTTAAGTTGAACCAAGCAGAGGAGGCAGGCAGGGCTTTGCTTGTTAAACGCTGAAACACAGATAGCAGTGCAGTTGAAAATTGAAAGGAAACTGGGAAAGGAAGATTGAGAGGAAGATTGGGAATTTTTCTAGACAAGGAGACGGTTTTTTTGTGAGAGGTAGGAAGGTTATGTTAATTATTAGGGTTAGCCAGTTAGATTGCAAATTAACTATTTATACCATAAATTTTTGTTAATTGTTTAGTGGGTCCGGTTTGGTTTGGTCCGGTTTCTGGTTCAAAACCGAAACCGAACCGGACCTGTTAAAATTTATGGTTTTGAAAATCGGTTTAATCGGTTTTTCATTTCGGTTTGGTTTTTTCGGTTAATTTTTCTTCGGTTTTATCGGTTTTCTCGGTTATTTTGAACACCCCTACTATTTATGATTTAGATATAGTTATGCTTAATTGCGGATGGTAATTTATTTGTGAAAGTTAGTGTCTGTTTGAGAGTGTGGTTGTGGTTGGTTTTTAAAGTGTTTTTTGTGCTGAAATGTATTAAAATTCAATTTTTTATTTATTAAAAATTACTTTTGAAATCAGCGAATCAAAACGATCCAAAATATAAATAAATACTAATTTTTAATAAATAAAAAATTGAATTTTTAGGGCATGTATTGCCGTCTTAGACCTAGAAGGGTTTGTCCTGGTTTTTGTTAGTGCACTAGAACCTTTTTTGTTCGTGCACTAGAACTTTGATAACTCGGGAAGTGGATGGATTGACGTGCCATACCCTGAATAAAATGGATTTTGCTGGGAAGATAACCATATGTGATGAACAACACCTCCTAGATGCTTTTTGTGATGTGCTTGCTTCCCATTCCAACAAAGGGGAAAATACCCTCTCTTAAGATTTTCTGTCCCCCTCATTTCATCCTTTTCTACCCATCCATACCTGCTTTCATCATTTAGAAGGATGTAAATGTTATAACCGCCCTGATTTTTCAATGAAGCACATGATTGACATTTTGTCACTTCACTGTTATTACACAACTGGTGATTCATGTATATGATTAGCGCAAATGCTATCAGAAACCTACTTATTTTTCATGAAGCTGGCTTCGCTTTTGTAGAGCTTAACAATTTTTGCGCCAAATAAAGGTTCATGGGAGTATGATTTTTGGAGTCAAACTAGTTCCCGGTACTCATGGTCAAAACTTGCAAATTTGGTTAGCACAAGAACACATACGTGTACTTGTTTACAGGTTAGACATGGCGTTTCGTCAAGGCTTCATTTCTTTCCCGTTTGAAGTGTAGCGACAGAGAAGAACACAACCGAATCAGTCTGCTTGACATTAAGAAGATTTAGTGTCCACTTATCTAAGAGGTAATTCATTTTGGAGGTTGGGGGAATTGGAATCCAGTCTTTTGCTTGCTAAGGTGATCAACTCACGCTATTTACTTACTAATTAAGGGTTTGGTAACCAAAAGTTGAATGTGCGTTTGTATGGCCTACATCAAAAAGCCGAGAAGCTTTTTTTTTTTTCAAGCTTTTCTGGTTTGTTTTTATTGTAACATTTGCAACCTCGATTTCAACTGTGTTTTTAGCCATCAATGTAGTAGCTATAGCCACAGCCTAAAATTGACAGGTGAAAGAATAGGGTCTCCAGAGCAGAGAAAAAAACCCCTAGCTGCAGATCAAAGATTCTGTTTGTGGATCTTGGTCTTCGATTTGGATTTGGTTTTAGTAACAAAACAGTCGGTCAAAAGAGAGCTGCTACTTCTGTGTCATGGCCCCTACCAGCAAAGCTCTCTCGCGCGGCATAGAGAGATCGAGTTCATTGAACACCTACAGTCTTTTCAGAATTTAATCTCCTGAGTCTTGAGAATTGAGATAACTTGCAGGATTTGAGGAATATACAGGTCACAGGCTAATGAACTACAATCAACAATGTGTGTTGTTACTCATTTTTAGATACATGTAAAAAACAAAATTGTCGGTAAAAAACAAAAAATAGCAATGATTGATTGAGAGAGTTCAAAAATATTAAGATTGAAATTTGACAATATATTTTTTACTGATAAAAACCTTATTGTTAAAAATTCAAATTTGAGGAAGAAAAATTCAAAATCAAATGTTTATGGATTTGATTAAATTTTATTGAAAGTTTAATTGAATTTATGGAGGGTTTGATTGCAAGAAAAATTGATTTTAAGTCAATTTGGGCTTTAATTTGAAGAAATTAAAGTTCAGGGGCCAAATTATAATTTTTAAGAGTTGATTTGGTCAAATCAGGGGCTTAATTGCATAAATATTGAAGTTTCATGGGCAATTAGAGACTTGATTGAAAAAATTCAAAACTAAGGACCAAACTGGAAAAGACGCGTAAATAGAGGGATTGAAATTGACTGAATCGGGGTCAAATTAAAAAAATTGAAAGTTTGTTGATCAATTGATGGTCAAAATACACAAATTCAAAACCAAGGACTAAAGTGAAAAAGACGCAACTTCATGGCTGACGATTAAATTTTTTAGGGATGCAATTGAATTGATTCTTAAAATCAAAATTGCAATTGAGGACTTGATTGAACAAATAAAAAATTAAGGACTTATTTGGAATTTGACACTTTTTTTGCGCCATTTGCTTTTAAATGAAACGACGTGTTTTGTGCAAAATGACGTCGTTTCATGCACTATTCACTAGAAAAAGGGAGCAAACATTGCTGTTTTGATGACACTGTTTGCCATCTTCTTCCCCTAGACGTATAGAGGTAGGGGAAGAAGAAGTTTGTTCCCCTGCATTTGTCTCTCTCCCTCTCCCAAAAACCAAAAAACTGACAAGACCCACACCCATAGCCTACCACCACGGAGAGAGAGGAGCTAAGAAGGAGAAATTTTGAGGGGATTTGAGAGGTGAAAAATAGAGAAAAAGTAGACGAAGAACAGGGGACGAGATAACTGAGAAAAAACAGAAAGAAGGAGAGGGAAGGAAAAGAACTAAACAAAAAGAAGAGAGAAAGAAGGAGACGAACAACAAAAGAGAATGAGAGAACAGTAGGGAAGAAAAAAAAAACCAGAGGGGAGGAAGAACAAACAAAAAGAGAAAAGAGAAGAAAAAACAGAGACTTGTGCTTCTGCACAGGGAAGAAGAAAAAAGGCAGCAACCACCGCTTGTCGCCACACAGTGCCACCATGAGCCGTCGTCAACGTTAGCAACGATGCGAACCTCACTGCTAGGTCAACCTTCTTCTTCTTCTTCCTCCACTATTCCTGCAAGTAAACAGTGGAGACTGAATTATAATTCCCTCTCCACTGTTCACGTTGCATGTGAACAATGAAGAGTCTCTCCATTGTTTTCTGGGCCGATGTAACGCCTGACGATTTTGTAAGCATTTATAATTAATTTCCTACAATTTGGTACGTAAAAAAAATACGGGTAATTTTTTTTTGGATTTATTTTACACTATAACGACAGGGTCTCCCCTATACCGGGAGGTCCCAAGTTATCGACAACTCATCTTGTGCATATCTCATGTTCATTCCATCATCAACGTATATCCATATCGCATCACAACCATAATTATTATTAATCATAATATATTGCAAAACCAGGGATTCATTTTAAACATATAATTTACAACACAAACTTGATTAATAACATTAATATTACGAGCATAAAATCTTGAAGGTCTCTAAGATTAAGATAAAGGAATACTAACATCATTCCTGTCATATAATTATCTAAAGAAAATACAGCAACTTCCATTTCATCTGAGGTTAACACAGAAGAAGTAGGGATGCTAACCTTAAGTAATACAAAGGAATTGGAAATGCTAATTCCCTAATTCATACAAAAGAACTAGACATCTAGGACACTACTCCTGACGGGAATGAGAAAGACCTGCAACATCAAAATAAGATAATAATTACATTAAATAAATAAAATACAACCAGATAATGAAGGGTCACAACCACATGTAACTACGCATATATGTACCCACTTGATAGGGCATAATCATAGTTGATCCGCAAAAAAAGATCCTTTACTACATTTAATGCTTATCCTTCCACAACCTACTTATGGTTTTCTTTTCGATTATCACACATCAACTTTTGTCTGATTTACCCTTTTTCTTATTCGCCCCAAATTCTGAGGCAGTCGCTATCGACACTAATAACTTCTATTAGTGTCATTAGTCACCCTTACCCGGATAGACTAATCAATTCCTTAGCAATGTCGGCACCAACTTAATTGATCGATGCCATTGAGCTATTTCCAACCCGAAATAGTCAATTAATTACTCTCCATCACTTGGAGATGTTTTCGGAAATGCTGATGCCAAGTTCCCTTGACACCATTAACTTCCTCCTTAGGAAGTTAATCAAGTTATTATGAACTTGCCGATACAAACATTATTCGTCAGTATCATTAACTATTCGTGATATTCATTATATTTCCATCAAGGTCATGCCGATGTTAACAATATTTGTTAACATCATTAGCCGCCCCTATTCGAGGTCGCCTAATCAAGTCCATAGGCGATCGTTTTCTTTCTTCTTCTTCTATTTTTTTTCCTTCTTCTTTCCTCTTTATATACATAATATAGACCATATCCAAACTCCAAATCCCGGAGTCTACGACCAAAATTTAGATTTCAAATCCATGTCCGTTTCATTGTATCTTTCCTTTCTTTAGTCATATTCACCGGGTGGACATATTCATATAATAATATTATTTCTCCTGCTTGTAAGCAACATTCACATATAATTAGTATTTGTTTCCCTACCCGTAGGCAACATTCACATTGTAATAACATTTCTTACTCATTGGCAACATTCACACAATAATAATATTTCTCCTACTTGTTGGTAAGTTTTACGCAACAATATTTATATTGCTCGTAGGCAATGTTCACATAGTAATATTTCTCATGATACACAGTAGTACAAAATTCGCATAATGTCTATCACATACTAGCATTACAAGAATTTAAACAATTTAAAGAAGTAAGGGGGCGACCCTTACCTTGAACTCCTGTTATACTTGCACTTGAGAAGTCGGGTCCCACTCTGTATGCTTCTCCTACATTCCAGTAGAACATCTTGAATCAACACTCAAACCCCTTTTCTGATTCTTTCATCACATCTATTATTTCACATGCCCAATTAGTTTCGAAAACAAGTTCATGGATAAACTCTTTTTATTTATCACTTCATTTCATTAAATTAGCATTCATTTACACTAACATTTAATGTTCAAACAACTCTATTTTTCATTAATAATTTTTAGTGTCTTATGACTCAGTTTTGCGTCAACGTCATTAGGTGTGCTATGACTTATAACTCCAAATAAAGCAAACATTTGTGTCAACAGAAAGGTAACACATTTATCTACAATCTTATGAAGGATCATGCATCATAATCCATCAATATAAAATCCCAAACCAAACTAGAAGTTAGACAACAACTCTGTCTAATAGGTTTCAGCCTGACCTCCTCTCAGTATTTTGCTCATATATAGAGTTCTATAACTCCAAATAAAGCACAATTTATGTCAATTAAAAGGTAACACATTTATCTATAACTTTCATAAAGGAATATGCATCATAATCTGTCAATATCAAATACCAAACCAATCTAGAAGTTAGAAAACAAATCTATCCAGTAAGTTCCAGCCTGATCTCCTCTCGGTATTTTGCCTATATATGGAGTTCTATAACTCCAATGGGGGTAATACCAGTGCCGAAAGTTAGCCAATTCATTTCTATACAACCGTTATATGAAAATGTGTGGCAAATTCCTTCAACTTTGATGTATAATATTAGTGGGAGTTCTGACCAACGAAACTGCCCTGTTACGAGCAGTTTGACCTTTCAACGGTGTTTTACCTGTTTCTGAAGTTCTATAACTCCAATTGAGACAAGATAAATTTCAAACGTTAGCTAATTCATTTATCTATAACTTTTATATGAAAATGTGTGGCAAATTTCTTCATCTTCGATGTCTAATATTAGTGGGAGTCCTGACCAACGAAACTATCCTGTTTTGAATTTGTATATTTAACAACCAATTTATCACTATAACATTCTTACACCTCAAGTTTCCCTTTTTCATTCTTTTTAATTTGTTTTATAACCATTGACTTCAACATACATTCATGACATAAGTAAGAATTTACATGGAAACACTTTCCTAACAATCAATGCAAGCTATAAACATTTCTCACATAATCATTGCTTAATTTAACATTTAACATATATGCTCACAAGAATTTCTAAATGTACTTGTCTTATACAATAAATTTCAGCATACATTTAAAATGTAAAATGATCAAATACCTATTCTTTTCAACATGTAAGCAATAAAGATTAAATTGGAGAAGTCCCCTCTTTATCCTCCCTTTTTGGCCGAAACTTACATGGCCTTGGAACCCAATTGTTATCATCAATTTCTCATAATTTCCAACATTTTATATGTCAAATGGACCTCTATTTCTCACCCTTATTCATAATTTTTATTTCCCCCAAATTATGTATGAACATTAGAAGTTAAAATTTGGGGTTCTTCCAAATTACTCACCAAAACCAACATAATAAAGAAAAGGGTTAAAGAATATGTCTCACTCTTTGAAGTTCATACCCAATTTGGAGTGCCCTTGAGAATATATTCTTCAAGCTTGTTCTTCTTCTTCAAGAACCCATACCTAATCACTCAAGCTCCTTTCCTCTAAACAAGTTTTCCCTTCACAAATTTCGGCCCAACACTTTTTCGTTCAAAAATCACTCGTAAAACTCTAACTCACTCTTTGGGAAGGTGTTTCTAAGCTCTCAAAATGAAGGATTTTTGAAATGGTTCTCTCTCTCCCCTTTTATTTCTTCTGTCCAGTGTGAATCAGAGAGAGGATTAGTGAAATTCTGCCAATTTACAAAATACCCTTAATGAGTCAATGTGTAAATTTCTGTATTTTGTTTTCTTACCATCGTTAGTTTTTATATATATTTCTGAAATCCGATTACTCTAAAATGTTAGGCTCAGATAAAATAGTAAGTCTACAAAGTCTCTCTAAAATTTCAGCCCGATCCAACGGTTAGATTGAGAGATATAATCGATACCGTAAAACTGGACAGTCGGTGTCTTTCACGTCAAAACCCGAATTTCATGCTTTAATTTATTCACTTGGAACATCATGAATTTTTTCCTAATTTTTTACTCATTAAATTCAATATTACCCCATCCGTCACTGATTTATAAAAATAATCCTTTTATCCTATGAGGCTCTTCTTCGGTTTCGCTAACATTACAAATTTTAATCCAAAATTCATAACTCTCATTTCGACTTCCACCATACCTTTAAATTTATTTATGGAGCTTATTCTCTCCCTTACATATCGCATTTATTATTATTTTTTTCTACTATATATTCATTTATTTTCATATTGAGTTTCCATTACTCATCGAGGCTTTTCCTTTTTTTTACTACGATCCTATGTTTATGCAGGGGTTTACAGCCGGACATTGCCGGCCCAGACTGAAATGGTTGGTCGGGTTCGACTCAGTTCAAAAAAAGAGAAAAATATCATTAGGCCGAAACTGACGTAGCACTCTTCTGGGCCGATGCTACCCAACACCTTTAAGCCGACCTCGACCCAACCCCAACTCCTTTAGGCCGACCTTAACCCAATTTCTTCTAGGTCAATTTCGTCCCTGCCAGGATGGGCTCAACCCATATATTTGGGCCAGCCCATCCCCTTATATAAATATTCCAAAAATATTCTTTCAAAATTTGTGATTTTCCCGTGTATTTTATATCAATTTTGCTTAATATTAGTTTGTATTTTTATACTATAAAGATACAAATCTGGTATTAAAATACCTGGTTTTCTCTGAAATATTGCAAAAACATTTATATGGAAAAACAACAAAAAATGTCTTGTTTTCATGTATACAACCAAATCTCTCAAAGATACAAAAATCATATCGTATTTTCATACAACAAAAAATCAAAAATATATATGTATTAGCATGCATTTTTGGCTTTAATAACCAATTTATTAAAGCCATGAGAACTAGGCCAACATTTCAAAAATACCAAAAAAATTATTTTGTTTTCTTTTAATATTTGAGATTTCGAACTTATACATAAAAAATATTTCTAATATTAAATAAGAGTTAGTACTTCTTTTTTCCGATATTAAAACGATTAGGTTTTACCCATTAAGATAAGGATCTCCATATCGAGGAGGACTTGTCTTCAACTTTAGACAAACCAACAATTAGAAAACACAATAACCCCTTAGCATATATTAGACAATTAAACAAAGCAACTTACCTTAGGTAGATGTATTTGGGGTGTTAATACCTTCCCTTTACGCAATCAGTCATCGTGCCCAATCTCTAAGACCAGTTAGGGTTCTTAGTAACCAAATACTAGGTGGCGATCATTCCTTCTTTCCACTAAGAAAACACAAGAAATCCTTGTCTAACCCATTTCCCAATTTTTCTGATACCTAGATACCATGAGAGTGGACGCATTCGCCGCAATGCCACACATGCGTGATAGAATGATGACTCCACTAGGGACCTTGTGGACTAAGCTTTGTTTTTGTCTAATTATTGTATTTTATTGTTGGGTTTGTGTGTTTATTTGTTAATATGCATTTCCTTTATTTATTTGCTTATGCGCTTTAAATTCTGTACATATTTGTTCATGCATTGTCACTACATTTGACAGTTTTACCGATCGAATTTTTCCATCGGCGTGAGATTACCATTCTGTTGGTGAAACATTTATCAACAAATTCACCGACGGAATGCCTCTGTCGGTATAACATTCGTCGGTAATTCTATAATTTGTCGTTAATTCTGTCGGTAAAAAAAAGTTATAACCGATGGTTTTACAGACATAAAATACATGCCAAAAGAAAAATTACCCACTGGAAATATGCTGACTAAATAATTCCATCGGCATATGTTCGTCGATGATTATGGCATATGCAATAAATTTTTCCCATCTCTTTGGAAAATACAGATGAATTTAGTCTGTCGGTATTCCCATCAATAAATCACCGATAAAATTAGTCCATTGGTGATTGTGGCATATGCAGTAAAGTTTTTCCAACTCTCTGTAAAATACTGATGGATTGACGTCGTTGGTAACTCCGTTTGTAATAATTAAAAAATATTTTTAAAAATAAAATTTATAGAATAATTAATATAAAATTGTATAGAATAATAAAAAAAGAAAATAATTAAACAAATAAAATTGTATAAAATTGAAATATGTAAAAATAAATTTGAATAATATAAAATCCAAATATTCATTACAATTTTATTTGCACAAATAAAAATTAAACTAGAAAAATGGTTGAGTTGGAGGAGGAGAAGGAGGAGGCTGGTTGTTCCCAGGACCATACGAACAAATAGGGGACGCACGCGTACCACCTATCTGTGATCTCATGTCCATGACCATTTGGCGGAGTTGTTCATAATCCACCGAGAGTTCGCTCATAATTTTCAGTGAGATGAGATAGATGTCATTAAAATTAATCTTACCATTCACTTCGCATGTGCAATGAACGGAATGGAGCCGCCGATGTGTGTGGTAACCGAATCGTGATTTTGTCGGTTCCGATTCTCGACATTGGACTGTGAGCATCGTGTGAACCGCTCAGACATCACGTGCTGAATATACTGCACCCATATATCCTCTAGGATGTATGGTGACCTGAAATCCCTCCAAACCACCACGTCATTCCAACCTGGTAGAGTGTTATCTCTGGTGTATTTTTTTAACTTTTTTCTGTGCTTTATACCAAAAGTCACGTAGCCTACATGATACAAATGTATTTTATATAAGTTACTTACAAATTAGATTTTAATATATATATATATATATATATATATAAAAATATAATTAATAAT
>Ga0307517_10001173_pt1 | contig 44101 bp, 36 predicted proteins | sample 23_EM_MG_FD_194515 | JGI IMG/M metagenome (GOLD analysis project Ga0307517, IMG submission 194515) | Populus trichocarpa ectomycorrhiza microbial communities from riparian zone in the Pacific Northwest, United States - 23_EM | ecosystem: Host-associated > Plants > Roots > Unclassified | place...
AAATCTTAGATGGTTTCTTGTGATGCAGGCTCCGCGGGTTTATCCGACATGTTTTCCTAGCTTGGGTCAGGGCTTAATGATGCAAGAGAAGTAAGAAACGTTGCAATAAGAGGATGGTAGGTAGGTAGGATTTCTGGATTAAGCGATATACCCGATGCCTGGCCCTAGCGGTATATTATGGGATATATTCTACACCTATTTATCTCTCCTAGATAGCCTCAGGTTTCCTTTAATCTTATTAGATGAATTTCTGTATTTGCTCGAGAAGGGTGTCATGAAATGCTGTTGATAGGATTCATTGCAGCCACCGGCAGTAACCCACAGTCATTCGCAGTCCCTGGTCGTCCCCCGCAGTCCCCTGCCGTCCCCTGCCATCCCCCACGCTAAAATGTCTTACCTTGCAGGGCCCGCCGTCCGCCACAAAGACGGCCGTCCTGAGGTTTCCAGGACGGGTGTGGACCGCATTTTGCCGTCCCGTCCGGTCCAGGGCTCTTGGCAGTCCCCCCGTCGGGCCCTACGGGGGCCCCGGACCGTTGAGAACACTGCCCTCTATCTCGGGGGACTAGCACTTCTCACCTCAAAGTGTCGAATTTCATCCAGTAGGGAGGTAGCAGAATTGCGCCAATACTCTTATCAAACAAACCCCTAATCCTCGTTTGTATCCGTAGCTCCATCGATAATTCAAACGAGGTAATTATCTGTACTGGTGGGAAGCCAACTAAACCCGAAATATTCCATGGGACATCCGGGAACCAGCTGTTGCGAAGAAAGTTTACTCGGAGGACTTTTGGAATATTGGGCAAGGGTGCTTTCAGGTACTACATTACCCCACTGTTTGCGATCTATGGACTATGGACTGACTCAAGGTTTTCTCCTCGGCCCCTGCGGCCACTGCCACATGCCCTACGTGAACCCGAAAATGGGGAAAGGAACGAAGCGTCGTACATAACATAAGCGAGGACGAGAATAATCATTGTAAGCGTTTTTTCCGGACAGCATGCTATGCGCCTGGTACTCGAGAGTGGGTCTAGGATGCCAAGGGTTAGGGTTGGGGATATTGCTGGGTTGGTAGGACGGTGATGTGGCAGTGGATGAGAACTGTTGGACTAGGCGGGGGTTGCTTGGAGATTTTTTTTATGATGACGTATTTTTTCCGCTTGCCGTCTACTTCAGGTGTGTGCCCACCTCGGGGGTATCCACCTCCATGTTACCGGTATTTAGTATTACGGTGGAAAGTGCCTAAAGGTGGGTCCTCCGGTGAAACAGCAATCCCATGGCAACCGATCAGAATTTGAGCCAAGAATTGCCAAGACACCATGAGCATAGTAAAAGGATATACCACGGGGCAAAAAGCAGCATAGTGTTTGAAGTAGTAATCATTAGAATTATCTATTTTATATATCAGTACTGTAAAAACGTCTAAGCAAAAGAAGAAAGTCTCATGCCTATAATCTCTTTTTTTTGTCAATTATGGCAATGGCTTAGTCATCCATACTCCACAGTATTTCTTGGACTAGTACTATGTATATTCTATCACTTGTTTCACTCTCACCAAAATTTTCACTTTTTAATCTTGAACTACTTTTGCCTACAGCCTTTAATTAAAAAACAAAAACCGCTTGCCTGTTCTCCAAGTAATTGCCTTCAAGGTAGCGGTTTTTTTTTTATGAATTTCCCTGTAGTGGTAGACTAGTCCGGAATCGCATTTGGCCTGTTTAGAGGGTCCGGTTTGAGTCCATTTGCACTATACTTTTTTGGTATAATGGTAGTAGCTGTTTATACGGAGGTACAGGGCATAAGTTTTGTAGGTTCCACAAGCGAGGTTTGCTGCCCTCACCCCCTGTGTAACCTACAAAACTTAGGTCCTGTACCTCCGTATGGAACCGAGCGACATTGGCGGTATTAGTAATGCTGGGACCCATGTCCATATGCCAGAATAGTTGAGCCTCGCCCTTGGAAGTTAGTCGCCTCTACTGGTGAGGTCATGTACTTTGTTGTTTTAATTTTCTTAAACTGAGGCCGAGGAAGCCAGCTTTCGCAGTGCTTTCGTCCCCTATCTAAGGGATGGGATTTCGGAGGTCCTGGGGCGATGCTCAAGTAGTCCAGCACTTACATTATGCAAGGGCGAACAATTGAAAACCGCTGGTATTGAGCGTTGAGGTAGCCACTTATGCCGGCTCCACCCATTCCCACGTCCCAGGTTGAGGTGCGGAAGCGGAATTAGCGAAACAAACCCCAGCACCATCGTTATCCTGTGTCTCCTTCCAAATGTCCCTCAATAACCGATCTGATCTCTTGTATCCTTCATGTGCTTCTCGGCAATGCTCTCGACACCCCCGTACGGCAGTTCTCTTAGTACAAGCAGCAGAGGCAAACATCTCCCCCTGCCACTTTCAGCTACTTGTTTTGTGCCCTCTGTGTCGGGCTGCTTCGTAGCAAGCGCACGATTGTGTTGTCGGGGGCACTAGATGGGAGGGTGAGGGATTTAATTAGAGAAGTAGGGCGAGATACAATCTTGCGGAAACTAGAAGATGGGTTGGTGCGGAAAGTAGAATTCGCTTTTGGACTGACATGGTCGGGTAGAGCATTGGTATCAAGCTGGAAAGTGCCCTTCACACTTGTGGTCTGCTTTGGCCGATACAGAGGGTCGAATTTCAAAGAGAAGCGGACTACCGTAAAATCCCGCCTTTAATCAACCGGCCCGGGCCAGGACTCTCCAAAATCTCCGGCACCAAGAAAACTAAGTTTTTGGGAATTTTGGAAAAGACGTGTTTGGCCTATCATTAATTCAAAAAATTGGCCGATTGTAAACTGTCCTAGTCCAGGCCAGTTCATTAAAGACGAGATTTTACCTTAGTCCCCCATAAGAGCAGGCCGGAACCTCGGAGCAGTAGCACCGCCTAGGGAATACGAAAATGAAGAGTATACGACTACTCAACTATTCGGAGGGGTAGATTATAGTATTTGAGTTGGACCTCGAAAGGTGGGTCGCACTCGGATGAAGCATAGGTTATTCTAGCGCATGCCCGAGCCCGAAATAATCGCGGTGTCGAAGCGTTTTTAAAAGACTGCTATCACATACGGCCAAAATCCAAGCAAAAGGCCAGATTTCGGTGGCATGCAATAGCAGTGTTCTTTAAAAACTTTTCGACACCGCAAGTATAGGTTCTAAGTGATTAGGATAGCCAATGGTAGACGATTAAACCGACTCTAAGCTAGTGCTACACGACACGACACTTGCATGAGCACTCTCCACCAACCAATACACCTCCTTGTAACCGGCATCCAACCCGGGCTACTGGTGCAGGTACTGTACTCGAGTACTCGCAATATCGAAGCGTTTTTAAAAAGACGGCCATTGCATACCACTAAAACTTGTCATTTTTGCTTTGATTTGGGCGGTATACAATAAAAGTCTCTTTTAAAAACGCTTCGCCATTGCAAGAACATCCTCACCGCAGACAGGCATGGGCTACTGAGCGCGTATAGGCCCTTCATTTTTGAATTTACCTACAGGAGACCACCCTGTTTAGCGGGGCTTTAGCCTGCCAGCGCATCAGAATTGGTATTTTGGGTTTGGAAACTGTAGTCTTAGAGTCTTCCCTTGCTCTAGATTCCGTTCTTACGCCTTTAAATAGGGATGCCGCCCCCTCCTCGTCGACTCTCTCAGACACATCCGAGAGCAGCCAGTCCACTACAGCCTCCCAGAAAAAACTACTGCCTCCCACGGTTCATATCCTCCCATCTCAAAAACTTTCGATTTGGTAATCCCTTCTGCCCCCTCCCCGACTCCCCAAACCACTCCTCGCTTTTTACTTAAAAAATGTCAACGTCTGGTTGGTTTTGCGTAGGTCATTCATCACTCTGGTTTACCTACCGTACTGGAGCCATTTACTCATATCATACATTTTACAGAGATATTGTGGATTTGGTCCGCACGACCCCGTGATGCATTACGCATGTATTGAGTGTGGTATGCCAAGAGAAGGTAGGCAGCGCACGCACCTACCGGTAAGTTATGGTCGAACACCAGAACTACCAAAATGCAAAACACCCCCCCAGAACAATGGGCAACTACCCACCGAAAACATCGATATCTTTCCTTAGATTATAGAGCTGCAGATAAAGAATAAGGTCCTTCTTAGAGTTAGACGAAATGGGTAGTTGAAGGACAAAGATGTGAGAGTATATGTAAGCGGGAAGGTACGATGAAAGATTACAGAATGTCTTTGGCGATTTCGTTTGTTCTGAAGTTGGAAAGAGATTAAAGGATCGACGGAGACTGTTTATGGTCATGTATTTCCTTTATTTCCTTTATCGGGGTGGAAGTATACAAGCAACTGGGGTCATAAATGAAGAGAACAATGGATGAGTGTGGGGAGCGATGGAATGGGCAAGGTGGTTTCCTTATATCATACGCTATATGTTTTGTTCACTTCGCTTAGGGGGATCACGAGCAAACGTAGTTTCTGATTGTATGATACCCACCCTCATGGCTCCGAATGGTCGGCAGAGGACTGGACCGGACTAGTTAGTCCAGTCGGGGTCAAGTCCAGTCTAATAGTGGAAATTAGACCGACCGGACAGTCATGGTTGTTGGAACTGATCGGACCGGGATCGGTCGGACTGGTCAAAAACCGGGTGATAGAAGGTGGATCGGCTTTTGGCTGATCCGCATGGCAACTGCCGAATGGCAAAAACTGCGGCTGAAAAATAGACCGAAGCGCCATGGGTAGAGCGACAAAAAAGACTTCAATCGCTAACACACCTATGGGGAAGTTCTCTCTCATCCAGTCCTACTTACGATCATACTCTACTAACTAATTACTAACAGTGCAGACAGGAGTATATATAAAGCAGAAAAGTCCTCCCATACTTCTATCGATCGCGACAGAGACCTATTCTCTTCCATGCATGTCCCTCTTCCACGCGTGTTCACCTTCCCCTTCCGCAAAGAACTATCATGCTAATACAAGAAAGAACAAACGTCACAAAGAAAACTTCTGCACCCACTGGCACCATATCCTCCACGCATCCGATTCTCCTACCCATATCCTTCCCGCGCAGCACCAATCACAAGCGCATAACTGGAGGTTTGTTGAACGATAGCAGGATACGCTGCGCCTATTCTGAACACGCCGAGCAGCATTCAAGAACTTGCTCTCAGCTGATGTATTAATCTAGAGCACAGGTCAGGACTTCCTTATCCCAACAATAACGGGATAGGCTGTGTGCGTGTCCGATAGAGAAAGCATGGCGAGCAGCATCACAGATTTCCAACACGCATATCCGAAACGTTTGTCCCGATGATATAGGTCTAAGCAGAGCGTAATATTCTGCTGCCATGTGGCACTCTGAGCATGCAAAGTAGCATTAAGGACTTTTAACAGAGGTAACCATATGGATGTAAGGATGATTTCGTTGCGATTGTAAAATGCAGATATTTTCTTTTCAAAACATGTATTTATTCTATATATGAGTACCATTACGATAGTATGTTGCAATCGCTTTATAGAGACTGGCCTGGGACCGGTCTTGGACCAGACCTGACCACTCGAACTAGGCCGGTCTAGTCGTTAACATCAAGGAGGACCGACTAAAAGTCATGTCCTCAAGACCAGATCAGTCGGACTATTCGGAACCCTGCAGAGCAGTCCCCCATAAAAGAAAACGGGAACCTAGGAGCTGTAGAACGTCCTGGGGAATACGAAAATGAAGAGTATGAGGCTACTCAACCACTCGGAGGGGTAGATCATAGTATTTGAGCTAGACCTCGAATGATGAATTGCACTCTGATGAATGCATAGGTTATTTTAGCGTATGAACCAGCCTGAATCATCGGTGCCGTGCAATTAGGCTAGCCAATGGTAGATGATTAAACTAAACCTAAGATAGTGCTGCACGACACGGGACTTGCATGAGCACTCTCGACCAACCAATACACGTCCTCGTAACCTGCATCTCACCTTGGCTACAAGTACTCGAGTACTGGTGCAGGCACATCCTTGCCATAGACAGGCATCTCACTGCTGAGCGCGCATAGTTCCTTCATTTTTGCATTTACCTACAGGGGGCCACCCCATTTAGCGGGGTAGAATACTGCCAGCGCATCAGCATTGGTATTTTGGGTTTGAAAACTGTAGTCTTAGAGTCTTCCCATGCTCTAGATCCCGTTCTTACGCCTTTAAATAGGGATTCTTGTCTACTCTCTCAACCACATCCGAGAGCAGTCAGTCCCCTACAGCCTCTCAGAAAAAAAACCCGCCTTCCAAGGTACATATACTACTCAACCCCCCCCCCCAATCTCAAAAACTTTTAATTTGGCAATCCCTTCTGCCCTCTCCCGACTCCTCAAACCACCCCTCACTTTTTACTTTATTTTAAAAATGGGTTGGTTTTGCGTAAGTCATTCATTACTCTGGTTTTACCTATTGGAACCATCCACTCATACATTATATAGAGTAATTGTGGATTTGGTCCGCACGACCCTGCGATTCATGGCAATTGTATTGAGTGTGGTACCTGTGTGCTAAACACCGGGGGGAAGCGCAAGCTTGTACAACCTACCGGTATCTACAACCACCAGAACTGCCAAAACGCAAACACTCCTCCCTATGCCGCCGCGGGAAATTGTTCTGCCTAAGCGGGCTTCTCGACTTGGGATTCTCCTGACCCAGACCGTCAAGCGAATGGTCCTGAATCATGGGCAACTGTCCACCGAAAACATCGATATATTTCCCTAAATTATAGAGCACAAGATGGAGAATAAGGTCCTTCCTAGAGTTGACAGAAGTGGGTAGTTGGCGGACGGAGATGTGGAGGTGGATGCAAGCGGGAAGGTACGATGAAATATCCCAGAACATTATTAGTGATTTCATTTGTTCCGAAGACGAAAGGAGATGAAAGGATCGAAGGAGATGGTTTATGGTCATGTCTTTCCTTTGTCGGGGTGGAAGTATACAGGCAACTTGGGTCATCAATGAAGAGAAAAATGGATGAATGTAGGGAGCGATGGAATGGGCAAGGTGGTTTCATTATACTCTACATGTTTTGTTCGGTTAACTTAGGGGGGATCACGAGCGAACGGAGTTTCTGATTATACCTGCTCCTGGCCCTCGTCTGGTTGGCGTGTGGTTTCCGGGCCCTTGGTTCGTCTGGTCGCTACCGGGTCGTGATCGCCATCGCTTGCCTTATCTACTGTTTGTTTATTCGTTTATCTATTGTGGGGGAGCCAATGAGCTAAGGGAAGCCTATATCCCATACCGCTCTCGCAGTGAATTCACAAAAAAAGAAAGAAGGAAATTAGGGTAGGTGTATGACACCACAAAATCCAGCTTATAAACCCAAGAGCTCTAAATTTGCCCGTAGCCGCTGCCACCATGGCTGATGGGATCGGGAGTGGATGCAAGTGTTGCGGTCCAGGAAGTATTCCAGAGTTATTGCCGAGCTATAACATGGGGGAGGGGTCAACGAACAGGGGGGCTCAACGAACAGCCCAAACAGAATCGCAGCTTACGAAGTCATTTTCAGTCGAGCGTCCGCTGAGGCCCCCTGTTCGTTGACCCCTCCCCCACTCTAATTAGTGTACCTTTCGTGGGTGTACATTACCTCCACCACTGCAGCCCCACCCAAATCAATCGATAAGGCTATCACATTAAACAAACTCATCGTACGAATTTTAAAGCCTTATGAGCTAGAGGTCTGCACAGGATAAATTAATGCTCTTGGATCTATTCCATCCCAACTAGCCGCAACAAGTCTTTAGTGTGGGAAATAAGGTTCGCACACGAAGACGATAATATTATTATATTAAAAATATCCAAGCGGGACTTGAGCACTTTGTAAGGATATGAAGTGTAACTTCTATCACCTGCACTTCGTTCGCTCCGCTAGTTCACACTATCTAACGGTAAAGACAGGGGTATAAGTAACACACAAGTGGCACTTCCTGATCCTTCCATGGATCACCACATCTATCCCTGTATTTCCCCAGATGCACTTATTCCACTGTCCACTCCCGTCATGACAATGAAAAAATGTGTCGGTCTAATCTATTGTCAAACAATCTATCCTGTACCGGAATGACCTGTCACTCCCGCAACTACCAAACCTAAGTTCATCTATCCAACATTTGCAGTGCTCCCCACAGTATCTCAGTGACCTACCTTCACGCAAGGAAAAGACTCTGGCGTAAGAAAGAACAACATTACTCACTTTATCTACTGTAAGTGGGCCAGGGATGAAGAGGAGCGAAAGCTCTTTTAAGGCCAGCCTTGTTTGTAAATTAGGGAGCACCACATACTCGGCACAGGGTACTTTGTCCCACCTAGGTTGTTACTCAATAGGGCAACCCCAGGCCTACACCTCGTCTCAATGGTTTGCTGTGACTCTCCCGGGCTCAGGCTTATGCATATATCACATTGAAGCATCTGAACACCTGATACTTGCAGAGTACTGTGCAAAACCATAATTCACTTTACAAGACAGCTCAGGTAAGGTTACCCACCATTCCCGACCCTCTCAACTCCCATAAACCTCCTACCGTAGATGCTAGCGGTTGCTCTCCTAGCGGCTGACAGAACCTACTGTGGTAAAGATGTATGTACTGGTTTATTCTTTCCTCCCCCTCACTTCTTCATTTTTTTCTTTGACCCCTCTATCATAAAATAAGGCTATGTTGGGTAGAGAGTGTATTGGGATTCTTGTTCTTTCTACGTCTCTGGACGTGTTCTATATATACACAAACTTGACATAGACAGGAAGACTCTTCGTCCGCAACACTCACAACCTTTTCCTCCTATCCTCGCTCCATCCACCCAACTCCTTAGAAGCTTCTTGAAACTTCTTCTCCGTGATTCCATCCCTTGAGTTCCATCCTCTTACACTATTTCTCCTATCATCTACAATCCTGCGCAGTCCTGACACAACAGTCCGTTTCCTAACTATCATAGTGCGACACTGATATGTTCCATCACCTAGTAAACCTTAATCACTAACCTCTAGTCTGCCCTAGTGCCAAATCCTAAAACATCCAAGAGTCCTTGCCTTAGCCAACGTCTCAACCAACAAACCGTCACTCTTCTGATACCATAATAGTCAATTGTGCAACCGTTAACAAACACAATTCCTCTCACCCATGTCCCATCAGTGTTCCGCCTATCCCCTAGGTATGGAACCTTCGTGAATTTCAACAATATTGTAGTGAATATATCAACAGTGCATTTTTTCCCCTACCGGAATTTGTCAACAGAGTCACCTTGGTTCCAGAACGACAGGTAACGCCCAATTCGCTCCCCCTATCTATCCAAAAGCCTCCCTGCGAAAACCGTTCCATAATCTTTCAGCAGTACAAAGCAAACCCCCATAGACGCTACCACCTATATCCTCTCTCACCAGGTATAGGTTTATATTTAGAGCTACCCCAGAGGAAGACCTTCTAGCTAGTGGAGAGGACAGGCTGTATGAGGGAGAAGGGACTAACTTGACTGCCAGGAAAATGTGGCATCACCTCTGAGGGGTGGCCGAGACCTCAACATCCCAGCAACACCTCCGAATACTAAAAGAAGAACAAGACTGAGCGGTGTTCAAGACTAAACAGACCAGAGAAACCCTCTTTGACCGGCCCCGGTGTTTTTCGTTTCTCGTAGAACCTGTTGTCCATGTAGTTTGGCTGCACCTTCTAGGCATTTGATCCTGGCCGGAGTGCTGTACTCAATCAAAGCACCAAAGCTGAACAATGAGCAGGGATGAAGGAATGATGAGAGGACATCGAGATGCATATAACACCAACTCTGCAAATTGGTTCTGCCAAAAGAGCCATGTTCTAACCATCGACGTAATGTCCATCACATCTGTTGAATTTCTGATTATTGTCTGAGTCTTCCATTGTCCTCAAACAACGGCTTTGTCTAAAGCATTTCTTTCCTATATCATTGCGCTCTATTGGGTTGCATCTTTCGTGGTGGTGAGACATCATCAGTTGGGTCTTGATCAGTGTTCCCAACGGGCCAGGCCGATGGTAGGCCGGCCTATAGGCCGTAGGCCAGGCCAAGGCAGGCCGCTCCGGGAGACAGCCTAGGCCGATCTAGGCCGAATTCGAGCGGCCTGCAAAAGCCTATCAGGCCTGATAGGCGCCTATAGGCCCGGTGATTAGCGTTGGGAAGAGATCGCTTTGAAGATATCATGATTCCCCCACCTCTTTCAACTTCTGTGTCCTCGATTTTTTTCTACAATTAATTTAATTGATTAATTAACTACTGTATCTGTAGTATTTCTGCTAATAAAGCGAAACTATTCTTATATTTTCAATGCTATTTAGTAATCGGAGACCATTGATTGTGAATTTTTACTGCGGACGCTGCATAGTGGCTCACTAAGAGTAGGCTGGCCCAGGCCGTGCAGGCCGGCCTAGGCTGTGTGGGCCAGGCCGGTCTATTAGACAATCGGTACTAAGCCTATACAGCCTATAGGCGGGCCCGGCCAGGCCAGGCCCTAGAGAATTCCCATAGGCCAGGCCAGGCTTTGCTGCGGCCTGGCCTACCTGGCCCGTTGGGAACACTGGTCTTGATTACTGAGCAGCTATTTTTGTATCAGCTAGGCTTCATTGCGCTCTCCAGGTTTGGAGGCGTACACTCAGTTGAAACACATCATGATGATGCGTTCGGGGCTGAAGACAGGAAACCGGTTACTTTTCATGACGGAAGAGGTCACTTACATTCCCTATATATGTTTGGCCTTTTGGCCCTTCTCTTTGGATAATAAGCAAGAATGATACGGCGAGCAGAAGTTGTGCAAAGACTTTACGATTCCGCGTTCACATATTGAGGCATAATTACAACATCAAAACCGATCAGCACGAGTGATATCCCGTGATCAGACGAATAGTACAAAATTGGAGCTGGATGGATCAGGCGCATGTTAATCCAATAAACTTTGTAGGACAGAACCGGGCTAGTGAGAACAGGGTATCCAGTTTTCGAAAAGAGAACCGTTAGGGTAGGAAGGTAGGAAGGATTACGAACTTGGAATTGGTCCCAGCCCAACCTTATGTACGGTACGGTACGGTGGAGAGTGTGGTATTGGGCTCCACTTTTTGATTGCGTGGTTTTCTAAAGGCGGTCCTAACACACAACCTGCTGTGGCTTGATACCGGGACTTTTGTTTCTCTAGTCGGACATGTTGTCACTCATTCCATCGCTCTTAGCAAAAGGCCCGGAGCTCAGAGTTTAATGAGCACAAGTACATGTACCAGTAGCGCAACAAAAGTCCTGGAACCCCCGACGGAGTGATGGGACAAGAATTGAGTTTACCACTTGGTGTGTCCTCCCTCAGCCTGAATTAATGAAGAATATAAATTACAAGGTTCTGTTTCTCATGACCGCATTTCTGCTTTGAGCACGGGGTATGTGGAGTGGTCGAGGTGGAGTAAGTTGAATAATAAGGTTTTACCAGGGTGTCCAGACCTTTGCCACACGACGGTCCCGTGCAAATCGCTTAAAAATTGAATCAGAGTGGAACACAGAAATCATCCGAACCGATGCAAGCCGTGCCAAGTAACTGCCAAGGCATTAGTGCTCTATGAAGGCCAGCAGAGCCAGAGAGAACCACAAGAGCTCTGAATAGCGTCTTTTCCGAAGTCCAATTTCTACACATGCTTGAGAAGAATTGAGTGCTTGTTTCACTCACACCAAAAATCTTCAACACTTTCTACTTATTTTTAAAAATTGAACCGCCGCAACCAAGCCCTATAGAATCTCTACCTCTCCACGGTTTCTGTTTGTTTAATATTATTAGTATTGAGTCTGCCATCTCATCCCAGGCTTAGATCTGTTTGAGGCGAAGGTTTTAAGCGATTTGCAGTGTACAAGTATGATACTACTGCAATCTCCCGCGCTTACTGGTACTCGAGTAGGTTGGCTTAGGACTGAAAAGTAGGATTGTGCGAATCAGTAACAGTCGAAAGCTGGTAATTTCCTGATGTCAGGCATTATCTGGACGTCTTATCCCCTACTCAGGAGGTGCCATATACGGCAACCAAGGTTTTTTGCCCATACAAACGCGTTTTGTGGCTTTTTTATGTATGGTGGAAAAAAGTCGGGCGACACCCGGAATAGACAATAAACCAAGACATTTTGTGGCACAGCGCCCGACATACCCTAGTACTCGAGTACAATTTTTCCAGTAATTACCCGCTTCAACATTTTCGAATGTGGTGTCAATGTCTTGACAACAGTGCCAACGCAGCAACATCCCCGCGATGCGGGGCACTGGTATCACCCATCTCGCTAGCCGAGCCTACCCACGGTGCCTCCACTTTCTCCAATGTTCATGGAGGGGTTCAGCCGGCTTCCAGTCTCGTTTCGTAGATACTCGTAGACGAGGCACACATTATGGTTACTCACCGGGAGTCTCTTTTGAAGGGAGCGATAAAAAAATTAAGCACATTAGTAAGTAAACAGGATTTACTCACGGTGACTGCAACTAAATTCGCCATGAGCAGCATTGTTCTCTCACGATGCTTTTGACCCTATGATATGGAAGTGCTAATCGTGAAAAGCTAACGTTTGCAAATACCAGTGTTAAACCTTTGGAGCAACCGTACTCGTACACACCTGTCCCACCCATTCCCACGGCGTTTTGGCGCAGAAACGAGCTCAGCAAAACAAACCTCAGCATGATCACTACGGTACCCTCTATCGGCTTCCAAGTATTCTGCAATAACCTATCAAACCTCCTGTATCATTCTTGTGCTTCTTCTTAATACTACTTAGGTGTAAAGGTATTTGGGGACTAGTAACACACTCGCTTAGCGAATTGTTTGAGCAAGAACTTGCAAGTACCTGTTACCTGTCCCGACTTTTTGCCGGCCACCAAAAAACAATCACTCACTATCACTCGAATTCCCTAATCTGGTTTGGTCTCCATGCAGCGGAGACATCTCTTTTAGGAAGTGGACCCGACTTTTGTCAACCACCTAGTACTCCCGGCCCACCCCCGTGTTGTAATCCCCCAAGTAAAACCGCACAAGGAGATACTCCCGTATCTGGCTGCTCCGGCGATACACACGCCATTGTGTTATTGATGGTGCCGTATTTTCTAGGGATAACGCGAGAAAATACAAGTGGTAGACAGGAGGGAGGAAAACCGGATTGGGGCTATCTCCTTGACTGGTGCGACAGTGGAAAATGTTGTACCGCCCCTGTCAGTGTCTGAGACACTGGTTAATAAGCAGAATTTGTTAATTACTACATATTCGCAGATGTACAAACTTGAGACCAGGGCTAATATTAACAGTATGACCAGACCAACGCGCATCATCACTGGAGAATACTGAAGTAGGTGCCTTAGTCAGCAGTGTCTTAAACATGACAGGGGCGGTACAACATTTTCCACTGTCGCACCAGTCAAGGAGATAGACCAAAGCGTCGCCTGGCGGGAGGTGAATAGGTGGGCTTATGGAGAACATAGGATTTCCTTTTGCGCTGGCGTGGTGGGGTAGTGCACTTGCATTCAGCTGGAAAGTGCTCTTCCCACTTCTGGTCTCATAGTTAATATCAAGGATTGAATTATCATTTTTGGCTATCTTTAGGGTGGTCTAAAACAGTAAAATTCGCAACTATGCACAATCATCTCCTTTTGGAAAACCCCCAGTATTGTGATTTATTGGAAACCGGTGGTTGCCATAACCGAGTCACTTGGGCACTAAGGATCCAATATTCCTCACTCGAAATAGCTAAGTCTTGGCTGATCGGGAGGGCGTGTGCCTAAATATTCTCAGCAAATCATAATTCTTAGTGTGCCTAGCTACGGATTTGACTGTTTGAGACACCCCAAGGGGTAACCTCACAGTTTATCTATGCGCTAGATTCTGTTCTTACGCCTATAAAAAGGGACGCTGTCTCCCTCTCGTCTACTCTCTCAAAGACATCCGAGAACAGCCAGCCCACTACAGTTTCCGGCAAAAACCACCGCCTTCCGGGGTATATACTGCTCAGCTCCCCCGATCTCAAAACATTCAATCTGGTAGCCCTTCTGCCCTCTCTGAAACCCCACAAACCACTCCTCACATTTTACTTTATTTTAAAAATGACTGGGTGGTTTTGCGTAAGTCATTCATTACCTATTGGAACCGTTTACTCATCTATTTTACAGAAAAATTGTGGATATGGTCCGCATTTGTTTGAAATTCATCAAGCATGTGTTGAGTGTGGTACGCCAATGAGTGGTGCCCGCAAGCTTGCGCAACCCACCGGTTACGACCACCAGACCTTCCAAAACCCAAGCACGCCTCCTGAGGCCTACACCATAGTGGGTGATCATTCTGCCTAAAAGGGCTTCTCGACTTGAGATCCTCCTGACCCAGGGTATCAAGCGAATGGCCCCGAATAATGCGTAACTACCAACCTCCAGCATCAACACCCCCTTAAAGTATGGAGCAGCCGATAAAAAATGGGGTCATTCTATTGATGGATCTCTAAAAAAGAATCATTAGACGAGGGGCAAATAACTTCTTCTGGTGCAATTGGAATATTTTCCTCCTGTAACAAGTTGTGTTCTTTTTATTTCTTTTTCCTTTTCCGAGGGGTTCCTGTTTTTCAGAATCATGTTGTACTTCTCCTTGTGCTACTACCAGGACGCTTGTGACCTTTACTTTCTTTTTGTCTCTGGGATCGCCCTTCATTCGCTTTTGTATCTCTACCACCTTCGGTGGCTATCATTGGTGTCGTTCTGTAATTATGGCTTTCAATCATTGATCACTATCGCGCACTTGGTTGTTATGGGAGAGCTCCTCCCATGACGAGTATTTATCAGGGTCGAAATAAAGGTGGCTGGAGCTTAGAAGAACTGCTCGTGGATCGCTTGTACGAGTAGTTTATGCATACATGTCTGGGCTCTGTGGGTGGGGTAAAGTTGCTTGAGAAGGTACTATAGCAACCAGGGTTCCGAATGGTCGGCGGAAGACTGGACTGGACTAGCTAGTCAGGTCGAAAGTCAAGTCTAGTCCAATGGTGGAAATTAGACCGACTGGACAGTCAGGATTATAGAAACTGACTTGACCAAGACTGGTCTGACCAGGCCTGCCAAGCAATAGGATATGCTATTTTTATCACTGTATATTACGTTCGAATAAAGCTTTTCTTAATTAAACTTATTGTTTCCATGAATTATTTGGTGGAGATAGTGGATCGCTTAGATTAGGGGTGGCGAAAATACCGTAAAATCTCGTGAAATCCACCATCTCCGGCACCCCCTAATCTCTGGGGTTTGAGTCAAAAGTTCTCAAGAAGGATTAGTGCTTTCCTGACACGGTATAGCCTGAGTCATTTGGCTGTGTTAGATCTCGTTAATCCGACAAGCTAAACCTATCTTGGGCTGATGTCGCCATTTGCTGGGGTATACGTGACAGACCGGAGATGGTGGATTTCACGAGATTTTACGGTAGGTTCTCAAGTATCGAACCATTTTTGGTTCACTAAGTGAGTGATATTACATGACCACATGCCACAATATCGGTATTGGATACAACTTATCCATTGGGTAATCGTATTTCCACCGCATATTATCCTCTCCAGGATATTCTATCAACTTGTATTGAGGGGCTGTTGATTCATAACGTGACAAGCGACGTTAAGATCCTAGTATCCCATGGACCGATGAGACACACAGATTCACCGCCTTCCTTATACGGTAGCTCTATGCTGTGGCTGAGTGGCTTCGCCTGAAAAACAATGGTGAAATATCGAGCTTTTATTGGTAGAAGGTTGCTTAGCCACAGCATGGAGCTACTGTATAAGGAAGGCGGTGAATCTGCGTGTCTCATCGGTCCATATGGGATAGCTATACTTCTATTCTTAGCGAGTGTTGGGCTTGGTGCGATTCAGAGTCATGCGATCTTTTATAAAGACTGGTCTGGGACCAGTCCAAACCGGACCGGACCACCCAAGTTAGTCGGGTCCAGTCATCGCCATCACTAGGACTGGCCAGCCCGGTCCCGCCTCCAAGACTTGACCGGTCGGACTATTCGGAACCCTGATAGCAACTCACATTAGCTTACGGTTACACGGAATAGATGTAGGTTCTAGTTTGCTTTTTTTTTCTTCAGCATTTACGTGTAGGAGTGGCGCGCTCTGTGTTCTTATAGGAAAGGATAAACAAGGCGACCATGTTGAATTAATCCCTGGATTCAGCAACCTCCCACTGTGTTCAGACAAGGGTGGTACCCAGTGTTCGGTTCATGCAGTGACTACGGACAACCTCAATCTAAGTTAGCCAATGGGGTAAGGAAGTAAACCTAGAAAACAACTCCATCATACTTGCCACCGCCATGGATCCTTCTAGGAATGCCTGCCCCAGCAGCACGACCATGTTCTGCCAATGTCACAAGTGTTCTGCCAACAGGTTAGCGATCCCCTTCCCAACACCAGACTCAAACTTACTGCGTCCAGTGTTCCGAACTTCCAGTCGGGCAGTCTTGGAAGTAGGGCCGGACGGACCCCCGATGGTAGTCCGTCTTTTTTCGAGTCCATGCACGGACTGAGGTAGATAGGGGTAGGACCGGGCGCTCTACCGAGCCTGGTAGGGCCCTGTGGTGTTTTTCCATTGCACCTCCTTGACTGGTATGCTCAGAAACTTCAAGCTCACGATTTGATCTCGCTCAAGTTTATGATAAGGCAAATCATGTGCCACATGCGTAAACTAATAAGTAAAGACGAATACATCTTCAGGAAATAAAAAATCTAAAGGTGTTTTGCAAATTAGAACTCAAAAACCACTGGCATGTATCTGCAAGGCAGGAAGCATATCCTTGCTGCCGTGGGCACTAGCACTATCGCCCTAGGAAAGTTTTGCTAATGATCACAGATATCCAGATCCGAGAGGGTCAATTGAGTTTCTCGGAAACTCTTTTGGAAGATCCAGGCAATGTGCTTCGATGTCAACTTTGGTTGAGCTCAGTTCTTTGGCTTTGTTGCGACATCACCAGCGTTAGTATGGTTAAAGCAAAAGACATAATTATATTATGGAATATTTAAGGGGGGGTAGGGCTAATAGGGGAATGATTGGTTCAGTATGATATTATTTTAATACTTGGAGCACTTGGCGACCTATTTAACTATCTTCTCTTTCTTGAAGACATATTGTTTATTGTGTTGGTGGTATGGCATCACGATATATCTCTCATTGTGTGTCCAGCGCCCGCTTGTCCCACACTTTCTCCCACATTTGCCCGGCCGACATTCCTAATACCTGCCGTCTGCGGACCCCCCTCCCGGCAGTCCTTAACACCCAATAGTCCTTACCCACACCCTACAGTCTTCCAGACTCGAATCAAGAGCAGACCCGCAAGTGGGTCTGATCCCCGAATTGGTATCATTTCAAAGCTTCCTGAAGTCTTGCCTACCGGGTCCCCCAATCGAATGAATCACTATCGTTTACTTTACCTAAGGAGCTTGTAGTTTTCCTGGGACGCTGAGCCCTTGATGAGAAAAGCTGCGACTTTTGCTCTCAACCGGAGTGGCAATTTTGTAGTGTGGGGTCTTCTGCCATATCAAGTAACAAAGCTTGACATACCCTAACTTGACCACGATATTGTCACTACCAATGGTGTTTGTGGCTTCCACCAAGAACTGGTTTTAAAGTGTTGGCCACCGAGGCTGTGATAGTTTACAGATCTAACAGGGCTTATTCTTGAGTGTGGTTGGTATTCAGAAGTTTTCGTGGGGCTGGTAAGACCGCATCGCCGAAGACTCGGGCGATAGGGCAGGACCTAGAAGCCCCATACTGCACACATGACGCCTAATCCTACAGTGCCGATACAGTAGCCCCAAGAAGCGATATTAGATTCATACATTTCCTGTGACCCAAGTTAATCCGAATTTCCTCGCGCACTCTCTTAGTGATTACACAAGCACTCCCCCGCTTTTGAATCAATAGAACTTGCCTTTCTTTCGATGCCAGAAATATCATCACCAACGGCTCCCACCAATACTGCAAGCAATAAAGAGTGGAAGATGTCTCGATATACGATTAAGTATAGTAACAACTGCTTCAATACTACGAACACTTATAGCGTGTAGAACAACTGGACTATCGCCGATGATCGGTCTCAACTCCTGACTTGGCTATTACCTCTGGAGCCCAGGTTCCGTCATCGGGACATTCAAGACCGTCGCGTCAACGATGTCGGGGAATGGGTCATACAAACTGAGGAATTTAAGAGATGGTATGGATTTCAGGAAGCAAGCCTCGCAATGGACCGCGGGCGGTGGATTCTTGAGCTCGGCCCGAACCCGGCCTAATGATGGCTGGCACCAGGGTTCCGAATAGTCCGACCGGTCAAGTCTTGGAGGCAGGACCATGCTGGTCAGTCCAGGTTGATGTCAACGACTGGACCTGACTAACTCAGGTGGTTCAGTCTAGTCTGGACTGGTCCCAGACCAGTCTGTATAAAATATTGTCTAATCATGTAATATCACTCACTTAGTTCACCGAAAGAATTTAATACTTGTGAACCTATCTTTGCTTCCCCTGATATAAACGAGGCACTATCTCCATCCCGACCCCCCGTGACCCCACAGCATGATCCATGGAAACAATGAGTTTAATTAAGAAAAGCTTTATTCGAACACAATATATTGTGACAAAAATAGTAAAAGGCAAAACGGGATGGTAATTCTGTCAAAGGGCCGTGCATATCCTATCGCTTAGCGGGCCTGGTCGGACTCGTCCTGGCCAAGTCAGGTCCGATAATCTTGACTGTCCAGTCGGTCTAATTTCCACCATTAGACTAGACTTGACTTTCGACCGGACCGGCTGATCTAGTTCGGTCTTCCGCGGACCATTCGGAACCCTGTATGTGATTGAGTAACCTCATCGTGAGATGTTAGGTTAGGGCACACCTGTGAGTGGGAGTGGGACTATCACCATGTCGAGGGTGGCTGGTGTTTCTGGTGTTTGTGATAGCGGGGCCACTGTGCGAGTGGCTACCACAAACTGTATTTACTCTCATCTGCGTTCCTTTCTCTGTATAATACATCATGCACTCGTAGAGGAGCTTGTGGGTGGGCGATTTAGTTGAGTATACTTTATTCGTGTGTCTTCTGTTGGGAGGCCCAGCAGATCTGTTTCGTGTATACGTGGAGTGTGCGCATGGATTAGTAATTCTAATATGTCGCGATGTTATGCAATGCCAAGTTGGGCATTTGGAGTGTCCATCCCAAGGGCGTATGTGTAGAATTACCCCCCCAGCTTCTATCACAAACCAACTATTGATTGTAGGGCATGACAGATCTTCATCGTATAACTGTATGACTTCCTTGTCTCGATTTTGAATGGTGAGGACTCAATCCCGAAATTCTATAATAGACCCCAAATATACCCAGCTATAAATACCTAGACCGAGTCATAAGACTATTACATTTACCCCAAACACCACAATCCACTGTCGCGCATCAGGAGGATTCACATTTATCATATACTTACACCCCACTTACTAACACAATACCGAAATGCAGCCCCTAGAACTCCTAAAAAGGCATACCCCCCTCATTCCCTCCCCCTCATCCTCCCTCATTGAGACTGACCTCCCCCCTAGCTCCGCTTTCACGCACAAAAACGACCCCCTCCCAACTCGCATAACCTCCTCTCTACGAAAACAAGCAGCAAACCCAAACTCCACCCTGATAATCCTGCAAATCACCCCCCACACAGAACCCCCACCCACACCGCTGGCTCAGGAAAAGTTTTGCGTGAACAACCGCGTGACATGGGGCCAGCTTGGGACACGAATGCACTCCTACTTAGGACTCAGAGGTGATGGGATTGACCAGCTCATGGTGTATGTTGCGGGCGAGAAGGAAGCCATCGTGCCACCGAGTGATATGATGATCGGTGAGGTTGGTGAGAAGTGGGTCGACGAAGATGGGTTTATGTATTTGGGCTATCATGTTGTCCTTGGTGGGGGGTTGTTGGAGAGGGCTTTTAGGGGGGTTTGGGGGGTTTTGGGGTATTGAGTAGGGATTAGGGGCTGAGGATATGGTAAGGGTGGGATTGATTGTCTGACTATTATAATATCATATGTTTGGCTTGGTGGGAGATTCTGGGGAAGGTTAGGTGCTAGGGAAACTATGGGGATATATTCGTTTGCAATATCTTGGTTATTAGAGAGTTGGCGGAAGGGGACCCAGGTGGGTGCGAAGCGGGTTATTCTCCATTAACCAAAAAGTCTTGGACACCCAGGTGGGTAGTGATACCTGGAAGAAGTGTATATACGGCTTTTCAGATCTAAAGAAATCTGATCGCCACAGACAACAAGTCAGCAGAAACACAGCTCTCTTTTCACAATTTATTAAAATATTCTAGTGATCATAATATTGGGCATTTAGTAGTAGATTAATATGCGTTGTATGATAAGTTAGCCAGTAGGTTATTACCCAACCTGTGTAGCAAGGAATCCTAATTTGAGGAGGTAAACAACCTTTTCAGGCAATGCGATATTACCTACTCAATCCACCATCATCTAGCTATCATACCAAGCTACCGTAGCCACTGTGTATATATGGACCGTTTCCAAGGGGGTGACACCGACGAATATACCACTGTTAGATCACCTGCTTGCTCTCTAGCCAATCAGCAAGAGAAATTAGGCTTGATTTCCCGTTCGCTTTGATGTTTTTCTCCTATTTCTTCCCCATATATCATAGCCTAACACCAATTTTAGACCCCCCCCCTTGGCAACGGTCCCTATATACACAGTGGCTACGGTACCTATCATACACCTATTGCGCAAACTCATTCTTGCACCTAAGTCCATTTCCTATTAACCGCCACCTAGGTCCCCATGCGCAAACCCCGTATTATGTGCTGCTCAGTGGGGAGTTTAGGGATGTTGAGGATTTGATTTTTCGTAAGAAGAAAAAAAGGAAAGGCAGAGGTGAGTTGATGAGCGGATAAAGTGGTTGGTTTTCTGTATAAGCAGTCTGGATATGGCAATGAGGTAGCTGCAGTCATTTTAAGTTGTCCCTTTAGCCTTTCCATTGCTCTATTGAACCGCCTTTCCATCACAATCATTCCGGTGGTGATGTAACACGCATTCCGACCGCCAACTCTGTGTTTTTCTATACGTTATAGATTCTAAAGGCATAAGACCTAGCATAGTAGATTAGTAACTAGCAATGGTTCAGCCTAATGGATAGTATAGTACGGCACCTGCCGGGTACTAACCCTCGGCACGGAGGTTTGTATTGTGGGTGGCGCTTAGTAGACAGGCTTTCCAGGTCATCCATTAGTCTCGCTCATCTCACGATCGGCTTCTCAGCATGAAACATACCAACACAGAAGTAATCAGGAAGATACACCGTAGCATGCATGTGAGAAACAACTTTCTCTGACAGCAGAATCCACTTTACTGCCGCCAAATGGCCACCACACTAATAATATGCGTCTGGAGACCTGAGGGAACTAACATCGGGGTGCCATTTTGCCGAAAGGCTACTCAACAATATGGTGCCCTTTAATCACTACGTGAAAGTATCAAATAAACCTAATGCTGGCTCTCCCAGCTCCCGCACAGAGGATACCCCACCTAGGTTGAAAGTAGGGTGACCTGAGAGCCGAGAGCGCCTCGGTGTTTTTCCAGGTATTAATAAGGGCACTTGAAGCTAGCAACTGTAAATTTCTTTTTAAAACGCCGTTGAAAAACCGAGTTCACCAGTGCAGGTGGGAATCCAACAAGAGCTACAATAGCTTACTTCGGACCTCCGGTTGAGGGTTCGCGATTCCGACGGCAATCCCGAGCGCTGATTTCGACCTGATATTTGATTTTATAGCCTCTCCTCTACGGTGTCATTTAAGGCACACTCTGTTTTGTAGAACTATAAGGAAGGGGTATTCCATGTACTTCCTGTATACACCCAGCGATGCGCTTTCCCTCTGGGTTATCCTCCACATCCTCAAGTATCTATGTAGCCATTCAAACTATATCATCCCACTTTTGTGTTCCAGGCAGGGCCAACAATGACCATTTCCAAGGGTGCAGAAACTCAAAATAATTCGGGCTTGGTTTTGAATTGCGCCGGGAATTTGGGCCATTAGTGAGAACGCTGTTAGTTTTGGACGCAGGGGGGGTGGGTGGATGGGAGAAAAGAAAAGGAAAAAACGAAGAACTCCAGGAGCTAACCGGAGGAGCTCAGTAAGAGCCAGAAGAGTTCAGAATCTCGTTAGGGGCCTCCCCTATAGGTTCTGTTTGATTTTCTCCCCTGATATCTTTCAATCGTGGGCTAAACGAGAACATTTTGGCCATATTTTCTCCCCTTGATCAAATGGAGGAAATAATCCATGTTCGAGCATCACTCCCATTGTCCCAGCTCCCACAGCCGGCCCACCTAGGGTTGGATCCATTTTTGTTTTTTAGTTGGGCCCTATTGTCATAGCTGGTTTGCTTCTAGCCCAATGTAGGAAAATGACGAAAACTCAGTGCTCGGATCGATAATTTTGGACTCGAACGCCTACAGTGAATTTGGAGGGGAGGGGGAGGCAACATAAATCGCAGCCCCCTTTTCTGTGATGTGATGTCGGTTAAACTGTAATTAGTGCAGTATCGTGGATTATCTTTCAGGGTCCTGAGTCCTTTCTTGACTCCGAATCTTGAGTATTGGCACTTCGAGTACATTGACACCTCAGTCGACAATGGAGACTGAGCCACAGGGTTGGGGAGTCAAATTCCCTCTCCGATGACATGGTTGAAAAGGAGCAGGCTCAAGCCCCGTAAACTACCAAAGGATGAATAAATAAAGAAGTGCATAGAGAGCGCTACTATCCCGGATCCCATCCCTCACTCTCACTCAGCCATGAATTTCAGAGCAACCTTTAATACATGAATTTATTTCACGACATCGAAGTATTCCATGTAAATACGCGACATAATATTACATGCTCCCTGTCTATCACCACTATTCCACCCCTTCACTCGGCGTTGAGATATGAGAGACCACGGCACCACCTGAGCTAGCTCTCCTATTAGTGAATACATGGAAAAGGTAGTATTATTTAGCAAGGGTGTGTTCGGCGCAGGGTAGTATTGCATAGCGTATGCGCAGGTTCGATCAAGGCTGAGCCCAACCTACCCAAGACTAGAGCACCCTGCGAGCGGCGGGAGCCCCCAAGCCAGCTAGCCCGCCCACGAGCAAGCACCACTTCCGATACGGGTTTCGGTTCCGACAGATTTACCTTGCCTCGGGGCGTGTAGACATGTGATGAGTAATTGAACTATTATTCGGCAGTGCACCAGTGGCTCTACCTGCAGCGCCGCTTTCACATTAGCACAGCCCCCGCTTTCTTTTTAGCAGGTGCCCACTTCTCTTCCGCTCCCAAGAGTATCATCAACCAAGCATACCCTGCGACTCCTTCTCTTCCAAGGACCAAACAATAAGGATTCGAAGATGTCCCAATATACCACAAACGATAGTAACAACTTCTCCAATAATACTAACTCTTTTAATGTATGGAACAACTATACTTTTACCAATGATCGGTCGCAACTCCTAAGCTGGTTATCATCCCTGGAGTCCGGCTTGCGACATTGGGACATCCAAGAGCGCCGCGTCAACAATGTCGGGGAATGGCTCATACAGACTCCGGAATTCAGAAGATGGTGTGGATTAGATGGGGAAAGTGAAGGCTATAAGGCAGCACCGGTACTGTTTTGCTATGGAGGCCCGGGGGTAGGCAAAACATTCATCAGGTAACAAGCGTTATCCTCGGGGGAGATACGAAAGCGAGCCCCGGCTAACAAGCTGCGGTGATAGTTCGCTCGTGGTGGACAAGCTCTGCGATCAAGTTAGAGGCCAAAACATCGCCGTTACGTGCTTTTACTTTGACTTCGCCGCGAGAAAGGAGCAGTCCGCGGCCAGTATGCTGGGATCCTTGGAGCAGATGGTTAGCAGAACGGAAAGGATTCCGGAGGAAGTATGGCGGGCCTTGCAAGAGCAGAAGGAGGCCATTAGCGGACGCAGACCGTCACTCATTGATATCATGAAGATACTGCAGCTCATCACATCCTCACAGCGCACATTTATGTGCATTGACGCTTTGGACGAGTGCACGGGAGTCCAACGAGTCAGGATCCTTGATTCGCTGAAACAAATCTTGGAGAGATCCCCAAGCACTCGAGTATTCGTGACTGGAAGGCCCTATATTCGGGCCGAGATCGAAAAGCATCTTGCCGGGCGAATGAAGAGCGTCTCTGTAGGCCCTACCAAAGGCGATATCATCACATACCTTCGGGCTAGACTGGGCGAGGATGAAACACCTGATGCCATGGACGAGAACCTAGAAGCAGTAATTCTAGTCGAGATTCCCGAGAATATATCGGAAATGTGGGTAGGCCATGTTATCAAGAATTCGATCTCATATTGTTGGCTAATAGGTACATTTAGGTTTCTGCTCGTTTCTTTAAATATAGACGCAATCTTGCAGGAATCAACAATATATCGGAGACGAGAAAGACTCAGCCGGATGACAGATGGATTGAGTTTGGGAGATGCTTACGGTGCGACGATTGAACGGATAAGGGCGCAGGGTGGGGACAAATCAAGACTGGGGATGGAAGCTTTGGTGTGGATCAGTCACGCGCAGCGACCCTTGAAGGCTAATGAGCTCTGCCATGCCCTCGCAGTCGAGTTAGACGCCAGGAGTTACAATGTGGCAAACGTCCCTTCAATGTCGACACTATTGAGCCGTTCTCAAGGACTTATTACCGTGGATAAAGAGGAATCAACTGTCCGACTGATCCATTTTACTCTCCAAGAATATTTTTCGGCCCATCCCGATATTTTCAGCAGAAATCAATGGTAGGTTGGTACAACCTAATGCCAATTGGGCAAAGCGCATAGAGTGTGGCGCGGATCAGAAGAGCGGTGCCATTGGGGGTTAGCGGGAAAAGGTATCCCCGGTTGCCGGGCCATTGCAGGGTCATAGCTCCCGGAGAGAGAGTCCGTGGACCCTTACTTGAATACCAGCTACCACCCACCAAGACTCCGACACCCTCATCCTTCCTACAGTTCGCGTTCTTTATTGACTGCTCGCGTTTTTGCATCGCCCACCCGCCCCCCACTGGCAAACACCGATGCGCCCTCATTGCCACTCGGGGACACATCGGCCGTAACGATCTCCCCGGGCAAGGGCAGCGACAACCTCACCAATGCCTCCCGCAGTGGAATCTCCATACCCTGGGGCAGGCTGTTCCCTCAACTATTTCCTATGCTGGCGTTGTCCTTTCTCTCCGGTTCCTTTGGTTTCCTATACGCTGTATCTAGTTTCTTCCTATTATACTTTCTTAGCGTTGAAAAATTGGCTCAGCAATAGCAGAGGTCTGCTTGGCTTATCTGAATTCTGAGCATGTCAAAACCATTTCAGCAAATCGCTCTCTCAACACCGGCGATACTCCTCTTCTAGAATATAGCTCAGTATACTGGGGAGTCCATGCGAAAAGGGAACTCTCGCACTATGCAAGGTCACTTGCGCTAGAGCTGTTTCAGGAAGATGATTGCCACATATCCACCCAATTACTTTTAGAACAGGAGGATATGGATCCTTGGAGTTTAGGAATCGATTTTCGGTTTGGTTGGCTACATTGCGCATCGCTCTTTGGAGTTGATGGGCTTGTCGCTGCTCTGATAGAGATGGAATCTTATGATATCAATGAAGGGGATTTTTCAGGGTATACACCGCTTATATGGGCCGCTCGAAATGGGCATGAGGAAGTGGTGAAAATACTACTCGGGCGAAAAGAGGTCAACCCCAACAAACCAGACGATGAGGGCCAAACACCTCTCTCGCATGCCGCTTCGGGTGGGCATGATGGAGTGGTGAAAATACTACTCGGACGTGAAGAGGTCAACCCTAACAAGCCAGACAATGACGGCCAAACGCCACTCTTGTGTGCCGCTGGGCGTGGACGCGAGGGCGCGGTGAAAATACTACTCGGGCGACAAGACGTCAACCCTGAAAAACCAGACCACGATGGCCAAACACCGCTCTCGTATGCCGCCTCGAACGGGAGAGATGGAGTGGTGAAAATATTGCTCGAACAAGCAGATGTCAACCCCGACAGACCAGATGATTGGGGCCAAACACCCCTCTCTTGCGCAGCGCGGAATGGACACCAGGGAGCGGTGGAAATACCACTCGAGCTAGGAGAGGTCAACCCCGACAAGCGAGATAATGGCGGTAAAACGCCGCTCTCGTACGCTGCTTGGTTTGGACGCGCGGGAGTGGTGAAAATACTACTCAAGCGGGAAGAGGTTAACCCCAACAATGCCGATAAGTACGGTCAAACACCGCTCATGCTGGCAGCCATGTATGGCCACAAGAGGGTGGCAGGGCTACTACAGTCTCACCAAGCAGCAACAACAGGGCGATCTACGTCCTAGGAGACACCTCCTCGTGGATACCACAGCCGATCCCTCTCTCACGGAATATGCTGCTCATGGAGACTATCCGCAGACATCATCCTTTACGAGTGAAGGAGACCCCATTAGGTGGGGGTGTGCGTATATATGTCACACAGTCTGACACCGCGATAGATAAAGTGTATATCGAGTGTTTTTCCTAGATCCCGAGAAAGTAGTGTACCATAGCACAAGAGTTCTTGACGCGATTTTGTACTGTGTAAAGTGTATATCTAGGATAGGAGACTGGCTGCCCTAAATGATATGGCTCAACGGATAGTACGACAATTTATTTACCCAGTTTCCGAGATTCACTAGGCTATAGACGTCACGACGGAGAGCCACGAATACAGGCTTAAAAAACACAGTACAACAGTTCCCACGGCGATTGTGGACAACGATAGAAGACCATACTCACCATCTGGAGCTTTTTCCCACCGGTGATATAGTTTAATCAATCATAATTTAGTAAATTATCGTGCTTGGCAGCTACCTAGCAGCTAGTAGGTACGGAGGCTAGTATAGAGAGTGTGGGCCTAAAAGAGGACTTTCATCTGACCCACTAATCTCACTCACCTGGCTATCAACTTGATAGTATGAGACATACTGGCCGAGAAACGATCTGGGTACATTGTGCCATGTATTTAGAGGTAACTAGCGCCCCCGGTAGAAGCCGGGCTAATGCTGCCAAATGCCCCACCACCCCGTTTTTATGTCACGAGACCCGGGGGAAAGAACACCCCCAGGCCACTTACAGAGAGACTACTCAAAAACACGGAGCGATTCACTAATCATGAGAAAGTGTAAAAGAAATGGAATTCCGGTTCCCTCAACGTCTGTTCTGCGAGTGCACCATCTAGTTTGAAATTAGAGGGGCAAAAGAGTCTACGGCATAGCACTGTCGGGTGCGAGAATGACCATATCGTAAATTACGGCTAAAGAATTATATCTACATTTTAATAGCCTGGAGCAGATCCCCGTCTTGTATCTAAGCTCATTCCTTCCAGATGGCTCTTACCTAGGACAATGCCCCTCTACTTCGATATTGCAATGCCGGGGGTTGCTCATATGCCTGGATTGACGGTAATACCTTAATTATTATGGATAAAATTATTGAACCTCTCTTCACCCCACACGAGAGGCTGAATACAGCACTCTTACAGTGCGTTCCATCTGTCAGTGAATTGGAGGGGGAGAAGTGGGATGAATGGTGGCTATGTTTCGCGTGCTGTGTGGTGCTGGTTCGGTTGGAATTAGTGCGGTGTGATGGTGTGATATGATAGACTGCGGTGTGAATTGAGTTGGATCTCCGGTTAGTGGGCAAATAATTAAGGCAGTACCACCCATGATAAGGGTTTGGGTTTTGACGGATTTGCCTTCACTACGGGCGTGGTGGACGATTTCCACCACGGTGACTTATTATACCCTGGTGCTCCCCTGTCGCGCGCATCGTGTCCGGCTGTGTCGATAACGGTCAGAAAACCGGATCCCAAAGTTCCTTACTGTGTGTTCCATCAGTGCGAGAAACAGCTCTCCCGTCATTCAAGACGTCATGTAAATATTCTTCCTAGTTGGACCGGGTTACCCGCCAGATTTATCCTGCGGCTCTTCCTATGTCATGAATGGTTTATTATTGCAGGCCGGGCGGCCGAGGGTGCAAACTCCTTTGGAAGAGTCGGCTTTGCCCTGGGCGACTTAGAAGGAATATCGGTGCAAGATACGGATAATACCTCCAGGTGCAATATTAGGTAAGCGTCACCGGGGAATTTCTTGTGTGCCCATTTTGAGGACTATCACAATTTCTTAGCAGGATATACCACCGTTCGCTTTATGTAGCGCCTGGGGTTTACCCGGGACACCCGACTTTCGAGGAGAGAGGGAGTGGCTTTGGCTGGCAATTTCAGTGGGTATTTATGTAAATTTAGTGCCAGAGCCGGCCATCGACGTTTATGTCGAATCCGTGCGTTCTGCTTGCCACCCGGTTCCAACAAGTAATTTTCCCCCAGACATCTCGGCCCCTTTTTTCCCGGCCTTTCGTCCTGCGCATTCTCCTGCTCAACAAAAAACGCCGGTGCCGGAGGTAGGAAAAATTATGTTTCTAGTGTAACTTTAAATCCCCCTACCAGTAGTATAGTACGGATCCATGACGGGGCAATCGGAAGCTAATTTCCCGACGTCAAACCTTATCTGGACGTCGTATCCTGTGTCCCAATTTCCAAGTGGCTATACCCTTCAAAAATTTCAACTGAGGCTACAATGGCTTGGCAGTGGCGGGTCGCCCATAAGCCACTCGGCTACCGTATGTCATAGCGCCTACCGAGCCTCTCCACAGGATCCTCCACCTTCCCCCACTTTGATGGAGGGACTCCGTTAAGCTCAAATCTTGTTTCGTGAATACCCGCGTACGTGATATACGTCATGGCGATTCACCGGGGGTCTCTTTTAAAGGAAGCTATGGCCAATGTGTACAACTCCTTGGTGGGAAGACTAAGAACTACGGGGTATCCACAGCTGAAAGGTGTCATACCTGTTCTCTCTTGAGTTGAGTACCGGAATTCCGAGACTGATTACTTAAACGTTCATTTAGAAATAACATATCTCGACTACCGGTACGCTGGATCGGCCAGCTATGCGACATCGCTATACACTTTTCCAAAGACGCGCACAGACCTCCAGGGTAACCTCACCCCCCGTCCCCCCATCTCAGCAACCAACCAAACAAATTGATAACATCTAGAACCGCGTACTCCACCTTCCCCACGCTAATCCCAAACAGTTCGGCACCGTCTTCTGTGCAAACACCACTATAGGAATAAAGCTTGTTTTCGAAGCACTCATGGCTTAAGGCGGCTTGAAGCACCAATACCATGTGGATGCCCACGCGACTCTTATAGGGGTGCAAGCACTAGCGAGCAACACCATCTGTTTCTCTTCGACACAAAGGTGAAAATTTGGTTGGGAGGGCAATGTGAGGAGGATCCACTAGGCCTATTTGATGGGCGGCAAGGTCCAACTTCTCCGGGGATCGCCACCAGCAGATTAGGCTGCGAGGCGGTGAGAAAATTGGCCACGATGGCATTCCTTGCTGGGCACAGCAGCACTAGTCTCTTCTTCCTGGCTTGACTTGAGTGATTCTTAGATAGCTCTAGGCTTCATGGTACTAAATTCCCGTGGTATGTTTGGATTCCCAGACAATGATCATCAATCATGCGTGAATGATCGGCTAGCCTGCTCCAGCAACGACATTAAAGCGCTTTAGCGGCGGAGCGGTTGACAAGGCAGCACCAAGTAGGAACCGGGACTTTCATACACTAGAGGCAGATCCAATCCGCACGCATTTGGAGGAAGAGGCTTTGGCTTTCCGCTCGATACCTGCACTGTATACTACCATTTCTGATCACGTCATGCTTTCCCACTCGTCCAAGTTATCCTTATATCGTTTGAACTTATGGATGGGAATGGACATAAACCTTTTTAGATTTATGGCCTTATAGGGTACCTCTTTTTCGTAACACAGGATTCTATAATATCATTCAATATGCAACGCGCGGACCGGTCGTGGATTTTGATATGCGGAGGTGGAGAAGTTGGTATCTCTTATCCATATTCGGGGAGGCAGAATGTGTAATCCCGGCAGTATCCAAATGTCGGCCGGCCTTGAGCCCTGGGAAATTGGGCAGGATTACCTCGCCGGACATAGGAGTTAGGAGGAACAAGATATAATACATGGGAGGCCGGTTGGCGCTATTAAGAAAACACTCCAGGGCATGAGTACCACCGACTATTGGGTAATTGTTAAATTGTCAAAACTCTGGAAGATTTTATCTCGACAGAGTCGACTAGTAGTTTGGCTCCCCAAGAGTCGGTTGGGAACCCTGATGCTGTTGTCAGGAGTTTAACCACCCGTGCGCTCCTAGGAAGTGGTAGCGGATTATCTCTTGATCCGTGGGTGAATCCTATCAAGCTGTGCCGAGGCTTTAGGATCCTCCCGGCGAATGCTAGGAAATTCGACCCCATGAATTTTCCTACGATTGAGAGTGACACACTTGGTCACCAGATCAGCGGTTGATCAAAAAAGGTTTGGTATCTCCCTCTATTCCACTAGGGTTGTTTTGCTAAACTACTTTAGATACAATAGGACGGTTTCCGTCCGCTCCCGGATCGATCTCACATTCGGATACCTAGAAGTCTACTTCTCCAACTCCTCCGTTGTCCTGCTCCGTTGCCCTGCTCAAGGTACCCCTCTCCCCAGCCCGGTTCCGAAGCTGCATCCATACCTTAAAGTCTAATAAATCACCGCCTTGCTCACATCCACCTTTGGCGTTCCCTACGCTCTCGCGCGATTCCGGCGCGTAGGAGGGCGGGCTCTTCAAGCTACATCCCAAAGCACCTCTCCGCCGGGGAGAGTGGCGGTAGAATCGCACTAATTCTTTTACCAAATGAATCCAATCCTCCTAATCAACCGGGGATCCATAGCCAAACTAAACGAAGCGATTATCTGTGTCGGCGGGAAGCCAGCGAAACCCAAGGTATTCCGCGGGAACTTCGTCATTCGCAAAAAAACTATGCTAAGAAAAGCTTACGCGGAGGATTTATAAAGGGATGTGAAGATTGGACCGGAGCGATTTTAGGTACAGTACTGCATACCCGCGCGCCTTGCGATCTCTAGGCCACAGACGGGCGGAAGGCCAGCTCCCCGGCCTGCCGACGCCACCTGGTCTGCGTAGACTAGGGAGCGGCGGAAAGTAATTAAGAGCTGTCACGTTAGTGAAGACGAGGAGGGATCGATGGAAGGGCCCCGCTCGGACAACGTGCTGGGCGCCTGCACTCCGAGTCGGGTCTTGGGTGCCAAGGGTTAGGGTTGGGGGTGTTGCCAGGGCTTGGTAAGACGGGGATGGGAAGGGGCAGATAACGACTTTTGGCGGATCAAGCAGGGGTTGTTAGAGATTTTTAAAGTAGATTTCTGCTATCGTACTGGCCATCGAACCCCCTTCCCATACGCCGAGTAGGCGTGCACCCATCTTAACGGTACCAGGGTCCGACAAGAAGTTATGGAACAGTTATCCAAGGTTAGCCAGCCAAATATATCCTTGTAGGTTCCATGTTCCGGTTAATTGGTCCCCACCCTTGTACTTCTTTCTTCCATGTTTATGCGGAACTGAACGATTGAGGAAGTGTAATACTAGTAGTCCTGAAACCCATGTCCAGATACCGTAAATGCCGGAATAATCAAACCTCACGCTAGGACATGATGGTTGACTTCGCCGGTGAGGTCCGGCGCCCTCCCCCCCATCGTTAAGCCGGGGTTGAGGTGCCCAGTTTTCACAACGCCTTCGCCCCCCTGTCCATGAGTTGGAATTTCGGACATTCTTTTCAATTGTTCGAGCTCTTACCCTATTGAAGGGGGAATTTCGCCGTGGCGAAAATTCGTAAATACCGGTATTAAAGGTTGAAGCATATATGTACCGGCACAAAGGTCCTATCTATCCCCACATCTCTAGTTTTAGCTCCGAAGCGAACAGGCAAGCAAACCTCTGCAAAAATCATTCTCCTGAGTATCCTTCTAAAGATTACACAAAAACTCATCCAACCTCCCGTACCGTTCATGTGCTTCCTCCTAACCATACTACCGGCACCCGCCACGGTATTTCTCCAAGTTAAAGCAAAGCGCACAAACAGCTACATCTTCCTTCTCCGGCCACCTTCACCTAGATTTTTTGTGTCCTCCATGCCAAGGTTCTCGGGTGTAATTGCCATCTTATGTCTTTGCTTGACCGAATTATCCTTCTCTTATAACCTTCATTGTCTTCCTTTGAGTTTATCCTATTTCTTATATCTTCTATTCTCAATTCCATACTCATACGCTCTCTCAATTACGGTACGGTTTCTGATCTCTTTTTCATCTCGTATCATGTAGCCTCCGACATTTGTTTGTTCCACAAGATCGACACCCATTTTCTAGTTTTTTTTTCTCAATTCCCCCTTCCATCACCAATTCATCTTTTGTCTCTCGTTATCCAAATCACTTGGGTCTCCACTTTTATTGATCCTCTCTTGATTCCTTATGCGCTCAGAAAAGCATCCAGTATTCAATGAATTTGAAGCTTCTCCCCAATTGCCACACAAATATTAATGCTTTCCCTTGTTGGGGGTTGATCATTGTTTAGTGGCCGGTTCCCCACCTATGCGAGTATGTCACTTTATTCATCGCCGGTGCAACCCAAAGTAAGTGTGACGTGAAAATGGGGAAATGATGAGCGTAGCCGGAAAGACCCCTTGGACACACTCTTAGCATTTAGCCCCCTGACCCCCGCAACGTGAGATAAAATATACCGAGATGGGACCTCGCCAGACGGAGTATCACTCACCCAAGCTACACCAATTAGATCTCTTTAATTTGTATGTGTACTCTCACTTGGCGAAAGTAACCGAGCATTTGGCGCTGCAATGTGCTACCACATATAGTTCGTGCAGTCCAACAAGTGCACAAGAATTTCTGTAGTTTTCAATCCTTTATCCCATGGACTGATGAGACATGCAGATTCCGCACCTTCCGTATATGGTAGCTCTAGGCTGTGGCTAAGGAACTTTCAACCAATAAAAGCTCGACAATGTATGACTTTTCGAGAGGCAAAGCCACTGAGCCACAGCATATAGCTACAGTATACGGAAGGTGCGGAATCTGCGTGTCTCATCAGTCCATGGGATACCGCACAACCAATTTTACATATTAAAATTGAAAAAAACACTAGATAATAGATCTTGTCAAGGAGAATAGTGTAGTTAGTGGTTTTTTTTTGATGATAATTGGAAATTTCAATCATTTCGATGGGTAGCACGTAAGGTGTCAATTAGGATTTTTTTTAAATATTTTTTGGTAGTGGTTTTGGAGGTTATTTGTTGAGTTGGGTGTTGAGAAGTCAGTGCGAGCCGTTGCATCGCAATGTTTGGATAGTTTTTCCAAGGGACAATAATTTGGTTAACTTGTTAGGCCCATTGTGGCCTGTAGCCATTTCTGTGGCGCAACTTGACGGTGCCGAGTGCTGATTGGTCATGTGATCTTCGCTCTGAATTTGCCGCCGATTTTGATAGGCAATTGAGGGTTTCTCTTTCCTTCGTCTTTGGTTAAAGGATACGAGGAAAGTCTTCCTTTGAACACCCTTCTCACTTCCTATGTCGAGGGAATCTTCGCAATCATTAGGAAATCGAAGATCACGTGACCAACCCAGCACTCAGCAGCATGAGTACACGAGTAGAAAAATGTGGGAGGTCGACCGGACAGAGGGAGACCTGAACTATCGATGCCTTAACGGAATATTTGGCCGGCATCACGTGAGAATTCCTTGTGTCCCTTGCGAAAACTATGGTGATTTCTTAACTTAATAAATCACCTTTGTTCCCTTTATATAAGGCACTTGTTTTTTGCATGGGGCACTTGACTTTGGGTAGAGGGGTTGTAATTTCACTCTGCATTCGCAACGCTAGCAGCCGCCCACTGTAGTAAGAGAGGTCCAGTCTTATCCTAGAGGAGAGCTTGGTGTACCCGAACCCGAAATTCACGATATCGTCACTGCTGACAGTGATTCTGCTTTCTGTCGAAAAAATGATTTTGTAGTGCCGGCGACCTAAGTTGCAGTAGTTCATAGATCAAGATGGGCCTTGTATTCTACTGCCGGTAATAGAACACGGGGGTTTTTGTGCGTAGCTAGTGGAATCGTACTTAGCCTACGTAATAACTCAGGACTTAGAAACCCGTATGCATGATTCCTCCTATTACCGGCATAGCCATCAGAATGTTAGTGCTCGAGTACCGGTAGTTTCAGACATTTTGGATTGTTGGGATGTCTTTAGCGCCATGGATGGCTCCGTGCAACGCTATTGTAACACCTGCAGACCCCCCGGCTTTTCTTCAGCCAGACTCCTCTTTTCTTTCTTCCCCTCCTAGGTACACCACCACCCAACAATACTCAGCGACTCCTTCACTTCAACAGAACAAACAATACAGAGTGGAAGATGTCTCAATATACCATCAACGATAGCAACAACTGCCTCAATACAACGAACTCTTTTAATAACGTGTGGAACAACTGTACCATTGCCGATGATCCGTCTCCACTCCTCGCGTGGTTATCTCCCCTAGAGCCTAGCTTAAGGCATCGGGACATTCGCGAGCACCGTGTCACTGGTGTTGGGGAATGGTTCATGCAAACCGAGGAATTCAGGAGATGGTGCGGCTTAGATGGCGAAGGTGGAGGTGGAGGCGACAACGCAGTTCTGTTTTGCTACGGAGATCCGGGGGTCGGCAAAACATTTATCAGGTAACAAGGATAACTATCCGGGGGGAGAAGGAAATGAGCCCTGGCTAATAAGTCGCGATGACAGTTCGCTAGTGGTAGACTGGCTGTGCGATCGGGCCAGAGAACAAAACATCGCGGTTACGTGCTTTTACTTTGACTTCGCAGCACGAAAGGAGCAGTCTGCGACCAGTATGTTGGGCTCCTTGGTAAAACAAATGGTCAGCGGGATGGAAAGGATTCCGGAGGAAATATCGCGGGCCTTCAATGAGCAGAAAAAGACCATTGGTGGATGCGGACCGCAACTGGTTAACATCGTTAAGATGCTACAGGCAATCACATCCTCGCAGCCCACATTTATGTGCATCGACGGTCTCGATGAATGTGTTGGGGTGCAACGGCTCAGAGTCCTTGATTCCTTGCAACAAATCCTTGCGAAGTCCCCGGGAACCCGAATATTCATAACCGGAAGACCCCATATCCAAGCCGATATCGAAAAGCGTCTTGCCGAGAGAGTGGCAAGTCTATCCGTTGGGCCAACAAAGACGATATCATCACATACCTTCGGGCTAGATTGGGCGAGGATGAAACACCTGATGCCATGGACGAGAGCCTTGAAGCAGACATTCTGGAGAAGATTCCCGCGAATATATCCGAAATGTGCGTAGGGGAAATGATATAGAGGATCTCATTCCACATCATCCGCTAATAGGTATCATTAGGTTTCTACTCGTTTCCTTGAATATCGACGCAATCTTGCAAGGATCGACTATACATCGGAGACGGGAGGGGCTTGGCAGAATGACACATGGATTGAGAGATGCCTACGACGCAACAATCGAACGGATAAAGGCGCAGGGTGGGGACAAATCAAAGCTGGGGATGGAAGCTTTGTTGTGGGTCAGTCATGCGGAGCGGCCGTTGAAGGCGGATGAGCTCTGCCACGCCCTTGCGGTCGAGCTAGGCTCCACGGATTTCAATGGCGCCAACGTCCCTTCGATGTCGACATTAGTCAGCTGCTGTCAAGGTCTTATTACCGTGGATAAGGGGGCATCAACTGTGCGACTGGCCCATCTTACTCTCCAAGAGTACCTTTCGGCCGGTGCCGGTATTCTCAGTACACCTCACTCCTCAATAGCAGAAACTTGCTTAACATATCTAAATTCCGAACAAGTCAAGGCCATTCCAGCTGATTCCTACCCCGACTTCCCTGAAATACCCTTTCTAAGATATTCTTCTTTATATTGGGGAGTACATGCAAAAAAAGAACTCTCGGACTGCACAAGATCACTTGCGCTGGAGCTGTTTCAGGGATACGAATCGTATGAGGGTCACGTATCGACCTATTTTCTTTTAGGCCTAGTAGAGGATCTGTCTCCTGGGGACCCCGAGCAAGAAGATCATCTGTCTCCTGAGGATCCTGAGCAAGAAGAGGATCTGGATCTCTCTGATCCTGACGGCGATCTGGATCTTGCGGATTCTGGCCAAGGGGATCCATACCTCGCGGGTTTTGACCAGGATGATCCGGATTTTGAGGATTTTTCCCAAGAAGAGGATATAGATGTTGAGGATTGTGATCAGGAAGAGGGCCTGAATTGGGAGGATTCCGACCAGGAAGAGAGCCTGAGTTTTGAGGATTCTGACCAAGGAGAGGGCCCGGATCCCGAGGATTCTGGCCAATACGAGGATATTTATATCGATTTTGAGGATGACGACGAAGTTCTGGAAGAGGCTATGGCGCTTGAGGATTCCCGTACACGTCTCGGATTCACTGGACTACACTGCGCATCGTTCTTCGGAATTGTTGAGGTTGTGGTTGATTTGCTAGAGATGGGGTGTTATGATATCAACAAAGAAGATTTTGGGGGGTATACACCATTGGCACGGGCTGCCTGGAATGGACAGGAGGATGTGGTGAAAATACTACTCGGGCAAAAAGAGGTCCATCCCGACAAGCCGGATAGGAATTGCACAACACCGCTCTCTCATGCCGCGAGTCGCGGAAATGAGGAAGTGGTGAAAGCGCTGCTCGGGCGGGAGGGGGTCAACCCTGACAACCCTGATAAATCTGGCCAAACACCGCTCTCGCGTGCTGCCGAATGTGGACACGAGAATGTGGTGAAAATACTACTCGGGCAAGAAAAGGTCAACCCCGACAAGCCAGGCCGAGATGGCCGAACACCCCTCGCGCACGCTGCTTGGAATGGACATAAGGGAGCGGTGAAAATGCTACTCGGGCGAGAAGAGGTCAACCCTGACAGCCCTGACAAATGGGGCAAAACACCGCTCTCGCTTGCTGCCAAATGTGGACACGAGAATGTGGTGGAAATACTACTCGGGCAACGAAAGGTCAACCCCGACAAAGCAGATAGAAATGGCCGAACTCCCCTCTTGTTCGCTGCGATGGATGGCCATAAGGGAGTTGTGAAAATGCTACTCGGGCGAGAAGAGGTCAACCCTGACGAGCCAGGTCGAGATGGCCGGACACCGCTCTCGTATGCTGCGAGGTATGGACATAAGAGGGTGGTGAAAATGCTACTCGGGCAAGAAAAGATCAACCCCGACAAGCCAGGTCGAGATGGCCGAACGCCACTCTCGTACGCTGCCGAGTATGGATATCAGGGAGTGGTGAAAATGCTCCTTGGGCGAGAAGAGGCCAACCCTGACAAGCCCGATAATGAGGGCAAAACACCACTCTCACATGCCGCTTGGTATGGGCACGAGAGGGTGGTGAAACTACTACTCGCGAGAGAAGAGGTAAACCCTGACAGCCATGATCATTTGAGACGAACACCACTCTCGCGTGCTGCGAGATGTGGACATGAGCAAGTGGTAAAACTGCTACTCGGGAGAAAAGAGGTCGACCCTGAAAATCCCAATCTTTGGGGCCGAACACCGCTCTCGCGTGCTGCCAAATGTGGGCACGAACAAGTGGTGAAAATACTGCTCGAGCGAGAAGAGGTCAACCCCGGCAAGCCCGATCGTTACGGACGAACACCGCTCTGGCTTGCCGCTGGTGATGGACATGAAGGAGTAGTGAAAATACTACTCGAGCGGGAGGAAGTTAATCCTGACCATCCAGACCGCTGGGCCCGAACACCGCTCTCGCGTGCTGCCGAGTATGGACGTGAGAAAGTAGTAAAAATACTACTCGGGCGGAAAGAGGTCAACGCCAACAAGCAAGATAGGGATCGCCGAACACCGCTCATGTACGCAACTAGTCGTGGCCATGAGAGGGTGATAGAGCTACTGCAGTCTCATGAAGTAGTAACCCCCAGCGTGGCTTGAGCCTTGGAAGACACCACCTCATGGAAATCGTCCCTATCTCTTCCCTTTCGGAGCACGTGGTTCTGAGAGATCGTCTTGGACCTCATCCTTTCCAGGCGGAGGAAATCCTATGTGACGGGAATGCACATATACATCGTCAGACCGTCTGACACCCCCGGTGTGATTTAGTCGAGTGAGGGTTTAGGAGTTTCTATTTAGAAGGTACAATAGAGTCTAGTTGGGGCGGAATAGTTCAATCACATGGAGGTACCGGTAGTCCAGTTTATTGCTTTTAACTTTGATCCTAACGTATTTAATTTTCCTCTAGCTGTAAATTCTTCCTTAGGCGTTTTTTTCTTCGAGGCACTACTTTTTTCTTTTTCCCCCCCTTTCCTCTCCCCCTCCTTCTTCCCTATGTCATAGATAAATCGCATGTAGACCGTCTCTCTCTCTTCTTTTTGACAGGAAAAGCGGTGTACGATAGGGCAAATATTTCCGGGGCGATTGCGAATAATAATAGAAGACCGTACCTACAATAGAGGGCTAGTTACCGTGTAGCTTCATAGACAGTATAGCACAGTATTGCGCTTAACAGATACCTACCGTATAATACTAGCTGCCGTGCTATACGCGAGTACGGGGGGGGTGGGGACCTAGCAGACAGGCTCTTCACGACCCCATTAGTCGCCCTCATCTCACAATCAACTCGAGAGGGTGATACATACAAGCAGAGAAGCCATCAACAAGATACACGGTAGCAGGCATTGTACCCAGAGGCCAGTGTCCTCCCCTAGTAGGAGCTCCGGTGGAGACCTCCGAACGCCCATACCCAAATCGTACGGAACGCGAGACTAGCGGGAAAGGATACCCCGGGGCTTCCTGCTGCAAGACTACCCAACAATGCAGACCTCATCCGTAATCGCTATAAGAAAGTGTCGAGGAAACGCAACGCCAGCCCCCCAAGTTCCAATTCCCGTACATGGATGCTCCCATCTAGGTTGGAATAAAGGTTCCAAAGAGCCCACAGCATAGCACAACCGTATTAACTCGCTCAATTGGACCTCACGTTAGGACCTTGGAGTTGTCTTTGCTGGTAAGTTCTGGCGCTCTCTTCTCTTCCTTGTGTCCAGGCTCGGGCTAAGGAGGGGTCGGTTTTCGCTGTGCGCTCGCCCCCCCCCCCCTTCCTCTCCAAGAGAGAGAATTTGGGGTGTCTTAGCGTGAGGTCTAATTGAACGCGTCAATACGGTACCGGCACTGCGCCATCGTCTAGGGAATCGGAGGGGGGAAGCGGGGCGAAAGGTGGTGCCGGTTAGGTTGGAATTAGCGCGTGGTGATGCGGTGGCTGCTGGGTAACTGGATTTGAGCTCGCGTTGGCGATCGTGCGGCTCTGGTGAACTTATGTCATCTACGAGTAGTCTAAGGTTGAGTGGTCAACTTAACCCTAACCTTGCGGCTCAATGTGCTGTGCCTTGACAAAATTAACCGAACCATGTGGAGGATAAACCCTCCCAAAAAACCGTTACCACACAGTTGATATCAGAGCTTAATTTCTTCTGCCACTCACCATTATTAAGGTTGATGATATGCTAAGTGCCAATTACTTCTATGTATGTATTTAATTATTACTTTTCTGCTTGTTGATGTTGCGGCAAAAAAACAATAAGCTGGTTGTTCGGTTGGCTTTACCACAACACAATAGCTTTGTTGCTTAAGAGTGACTGCCCCCCGGGCATAAGCCAAAGTTAGAAGTGGGAAGTCAGAAGCCTCAGCAACCATGCCCGAGGCAAGGCCGGGGAAAAAAACAAGGAATAGGCGATGGCACAAGCTTCTTGCTCTGAAGGAGTTCCCCTCCCTCTCGGATTCCAGCCGAGAGTTCAAACTTCAAACTTTCACTCCTACGAGTACTTCTGGTCGCCGTCACTCTAACTCTAATAGCTTTGTAGCTCAAACATAATATTTGGGGTCTACCGCATATAGCACTCTACTTTTCATCTATTTCTGCAACCTTGTTTGCTTATCGCTTAATACTCGTAATTATTCGCTGCAGTGGCGTGGTGCGAATACCCAAGTAGAGGAAAATGGGGTTTAAATTTGTATCTCAATATCCCGAATATGGCCCTGCCTGCTAAGTGGGAATTGCATAAAAGGTGGTGCTGGTGGCATAATGGGTCCCGGTACTCGGGGGCGAACTGAATCCCCGAAAATGAGGGAGAGACAATTGTTGCCCCTCGCCAAGCACCATTACCACTCGGCCAACCTCGCTGTTGCCCTCAACCACCACCACAGCACCGAGATTCCCCAAAATACTTTTCCACATTACCTTTCCGCTGAAGTTGTCTTGCAGAAATAATATTTTAATATTTTTCCTACCAAGGAGTACTAATTTTCACTTGGGGATGATCGATGATAAGGACGAGGGGCGGTGGTTGCCACAAGCAGTGCAAGCATTGTCTGTTGACAACGTGAGCTCATATCGAACTGCGAAGTTAAGTTGAGCCACAAACCATATCGAGCCACAAAGTTGTGCTAAGCCACAAGGTTAAGTTGAGCCGCAAGATTAATGACATAATCCATTGAACCGCCGGGCACTCTTTAAAGTTCCCACAGTGGTGAGTCAACGAGCATTCTGGGGTTGTAGTGCCTCGCTACAACTTTGGCAGTGCACCCCCCCGACGGATCCGCCTTTCCTCTAAGTGTATACCGGTAGATGGGGCGGATGATTATGATACCAATGCTGTGATTTATTGCGCCGTGGGCTCTCTATCTGTACAAGTATGCACACGGTCGGGATCCCCAAGGTGCCTCTATTGAACATCCCGCCAGTCCGGAAAAGAGCCCCTCAATATTCCGACGCGCCAGATGAATCTTCTCTAAGGTGGGCAAAGTTAGCCGCCACTTTAATCCACCCGCCTTTCCCATGCAGAAATAGTTTATTATAGCAAGTCAAGTGGCTGAGTATGCAAAGCCCTTTAAGCATGCCTAATTAACCTGGGATATCTAAAAAGAATATTAGTGAAAGATGCGTATCTCAATGGGAATCTAGGGTAGGCACCGTTGGAGAATTTCCTGTATCCCCTTGCGAGGGCTACCGGAATCTCTTTAACTGAATAAGTCACTATCGCTTACTCTATATGTCTTCCGTAATTTTCCTGGGGCACTTGGCTTTTGATGAGAGAGGCCGCGGCTTCTCGCAACGGCAGTGGCTGTGGAGTAGGAGAGCTTCTGGGATATTGGGTGGGGAATATTAGTATAGCTCGACCTGAAACTCACGATATTACCACCGTTAGTGGTGTTTTTGGTTTCCATCAAAAAATTGGTTTGCGATATCGGGCACCTAGGCCGCAGTTTCTCAACGATCTAGCTAGGCTTATTCTAGCGCCGGTGCTTCGGTGTTTTTTTTCTCGGGTAGGAAGAAGGAGTGTCAAAACTTAGAACTTAGAAAGCCGTACATGGCGCATAACGCCTCACCCTACAATACAGATACAATAGGCATTAGAATGATACCGGCGGTGGTTTAGCACGTTTCTGGAGGCTTGGTTGGAATTGGAACGTACGCCGTATAGGTATAGTTCCTAGACATAAGTCACAGTCCGTCGGATGAAGTACCGTACCCGCAAAAATGCGCCAAAATCATCGGGATCTATTTTCATTGAAACTCACAGCACAACAAGGTCCTCAATTCCAACAGTTGCGGAACGGGGCCGTCGACAAAAATCCACAGTAGTGTAGGGCTTTCCACCGAAAACAGCCATATTCATGATCCTCCAACAACTATTGTAAGTTAACAAGGGGACTCCAGCCTTTCTTCAGCCAGACCCCGCATTTCTTCCCCTCCCAGGAATATCAACGACCATACCCAGCAACCCCTCCTTTTCACCAAAACGAACAATAAGGGGTGGAAGATGTCTCAACATACTACCAACCCTAGTAATAACTTCTCTAATAATGCAAACTCTTTTAATGTCTGGAACAACTATACTTCTGCCGATGATCGGTCGCAACTCCTAGACTGGCTATCACCCCTGGAACCAAGCTTAAGGCATCGAGACGTCCGTGAGCGCCGCATCAAAAATGTTGGGGAATGGGTCATGCAAACGGAGGAGTTCAGAGGATGGTGCGGCCGAAGTGGGGAAGATGAGGGCGGAGATGATACCACTGTTCTATTTTGCTACGGAGATCCAGGGGTCGGTAAAACATTTATCAGGTAACAAAGACAATCCTCCCAAAAGAAAAAAGGTGAGCTTGTGCTAATAAGCCGCGATACCAGTTCGCTAGTAGTATACAGGCTATGCGAACAAGCTAGAGGACAAAACATCGCCATCACATGTTTTTACTTTGATTTTGCAGCTCGAAAGGAGCAGTCCGCGACCAGTATGCTGGGTTCTCTACTAAAACAAATAGTCAAAGGAATGGAGAGGGTTCCCGACGAGATATCGCGCGCCTTTCAAGACCAGAAAAAGGCCATTGGTGGATGCGGACCGCAACTCGCTGATATCGTGAAGATGCTACAGGCTATCACATCCTTACAGCCCACGTTTGTGTGTATCGATGCCCTTGACGAATGTGCGGGTGTGCAACAGTTCAGGGTCCTTGATTCTCTGAAACAAGTCCTTGAGAAGTCCCCTAGCACTCGAATATTCGTGACCGGAAGGCCCCATATTCGGCCCGAGATCGAAAATCGCCTTGCCGAACGAGCGATAAGTCTGTATGTGGGTCCCAGCAAAGGCGATATCACCACATACCTTCGTGCTAGATTGAGTGAGGATGAAACACCTGATGCCATGGACGAGAGTCTGGAGGCAGACATTTTGGAGAAGATTCCCGAGAATATATCGGAAATGTGCGTAGGGACAATGATGCTGAGGATCCCATCCCATATCATCCGCTAATAGGTGTATTTAGGTTTCTCCTCATGTCCTTAAATATCGACGCAATCTTGGAGGAATTCACAATATATCGGTGACGAGAAAGGCTCAGTAGAATGACTAATGGATTGGGGTTGGGAGATGCCTACGGTGCGACAATCGAACGGATAAAGGCACAGGGTGGGGGCAAATCGAGACTAGGTATGGAGGCTTTGATGTGGATCAGTCATGCCGAACGGCCGTTAAAGGCGAATGAGCTTTGCCACGCCCTAGCAGTCGAGCCAGGCTCCGCGCGTTTCAATAGCGGAAACGCCTTCGATGTCGACATTGGTGAACTGCTGTCAAGGACTGATTACTGTGGATAAAGAGGTATCCAGTGTTCCCAAGCGTCTAGTCCGTCCGTCTTTTGCCTAGGACGGGACGGACGCCAAATTTGCGGCCCTTGGACGAGACGGACGCCAAATTGTAGTCCGTCCTAACCCATGCCCGGGACGGACGGCCGGGCCCTACAGGTGTCTCAGTTGAACTGCTATTTTAAAATTTCCGAGCCGGGAGTCTGTGCTTGAAGAAACGAAACATCTTTATTACAACGCTATCATCATATTTGGGTATCAGGTATCAAATTTTCTCATCAATCAACCAAGCTGTGCACTCATATCCGATCCCCGGAACCTGCCCTAGTTCCCCGCCTAATATTACCGCTCTGTCCTCCAAATCCCCAAGCATATTTTCTTCTCTTATCAAATGTATGAAGCAACAGCTCAGCGGATAGAGCAATCACACATTATGAATACCGTAAAAACTCCTGTCGTTTGCTATCTCCGAATCTACTGCCTAGAAGTCTTCAAAAGGGTTAGTGCTTTCCTATGCGGGATAAGATCAACCATCAGGACGTTATTAAATCTCATTAACCGACACACGCAATTCTATTAACCTGTCAAACTGAACCTATTATAAGCTGACGGAGATAGCGAATCGAAAGTATTTTTACGGTATTTTTATGAAATACCTACAGGTAACGCCCGTCCTCACTCAGGAGGGCAGGTGACGGCGGGTACCTACAGGTGACGCCCGTCCTGACTCAGGACGGCCGGGCCCTGCAGATGACGCCCGTCAATTCCAAAGACGGCGAGGCCCTACCGGAACTTGATATTAACTGCAGGACTGTAGGTTGACGGCCGGGCCCTGCAGTCTTTCTGGAAATGGTGAGGACGGACGCCTTGCCCGGCCG
>Ga0307517_10001174_pt1 | contig 44101 bp, 34 predicted proteins | sample 23_EM_MG_FD_194515 | JGI IMG/M metagenome (GOLD analysis project Ga0307517, IMG submission 194515) | Populus trichocarpa ectomycorrhiza microbial communities from riparian zone in the Pacific Northwest, United States - 23_EM | ecosystem: Host-associated > Plants > Roots > Unclassified | place...
TCGCGCTCGACCTGCCGCCGTTTGGATTCTCGGATCGTCCTGGCAGCTATACGCGGCAGGACCAGGCGGCCCGCATCAACGATGTTCTCGTCCACCTGAAGGCCAAGCCCGCGATCATCGTCGGCCATTCCTTTGGCGCCGGGGCGGCAACCGAACTCGCGATGCGCTATCCGGATCGCGCACGGGGACTTGTGCTGGTGGATGCCGCACTGGGACTGACGGCAGCACCTTCCGACGCGCCATGGATCATCCAGCCGAAATGGATTCGCGAAATACTGGTATCGCTGACCATCACCAATCCGGTGGCGACCAAAACGCTGCTCGAATCCCTGATCGAGAAAAAGGAACGTGCGCTCCCCGAATTCGTCGCCATCCTGCAACGGCCGACGACGCAGCGCGACACCACCCCTGACATCGCCGATTGGCTGTATTACTTCCTCGGCGCCGACCGCAACGCTGCGAGTGCCGACCGCGCCGCCTATGCGAAGATGAAACTCCCCGTCGCCATCCTGTGGGGCGACAAGGATAACACCACCCCGGTTGAGCAGGCGCTTGACCTGCGAACGCTGTTGCCGCCGGAGACCGCCCTCATTTTGCTGCCCGGACTCGGCCACATTCCGCAGATCGAGGACCCCGCTTTGTTCAACGATGCCCTGCTCAAGGCGCTCGGAAAACTCTAGAGCATCGGTTCCGATCGAATCAGAACCGATGCTCTATATTCTTTTTTTGACGCGTTTTCTACCGCAGATAAGTCTACGCAATCTGCGTAAACTTGATTGCGATGCGAACCGGTATCCACTTCGCTCGAAAACGCTCTAGACTCACGGCAGATTCGAGAAGGCGAAAGACAACATGGATATCATCAGATTATGCGCTTGGGGCTACGCCGCCCTGCTCGGCTTCGTGATCCTGACCGGATACATTCCCGCCTTCATCGATCAGAACGACATGATCTTCGGCCTGTTCCGCCGCACCTGGTATGCCGACGGACTGCATCTGGTGTCTGCACTGTGGGCGCTGGCAGCGGCGCTAACCTCGCGCCGCGCCTCGGAATTGTTCTTCCAGCTGTTCGGCGCCTTCTACTTCGCCGACGGCGTACTCGGCCTCTTCACCGGCTCCGGCTATCTCGACTTCGGCATCCTCATCAACGGCATCCGCGATCTGCCGCTGATGACGCGGGTGTTCGCCAATGCACCGCATCTCGGCCTCGGCGGCGTCGCGATCCTGATCGGATATCTGCTGGCGCCGCGAACACGGGCCGCCGTCCATGCTTAAGCGCCTGCGGCGCATTCTTGCTGGTATCGCGATCCTGATCGCATTGTCGGTGCTTGTACCGCTGGCTTATATCGAGGGCACATGCCGTCCATCTTCGTCAGTTGCGGCGGCGTCTGCACCAGCGGTGACATTGCCCGCGATCAACGAGCCGCGGTACCAGCGCAAGCAGAACAACACGTTCTTCACTTTTCCCGAATGGTACATCGTCTATTCGTTCGAGGATTTCGGCCGCTTCCTCGACCGCTCCAGCGAAAGCCATTTCAACTATCTCGGACACATCTTCGGGTTCTGGCGCAGCTTCTGCACCATCAACCAGGCGGTGCCGCCAAGCGGAGAATCCCTCACCGAAGTCAAGACGATGATCTATATTATCGGCATCAGCTACTCCGCCGAATATGCGGTCAAGGGACTTTACGAAAACACCATCGGCCGCGTCTTCGAATGGATCAGGGGCGAGGAACGGACCCCGCAAGACCTCTACGCGCGCAAGGTGCTGCAGGACTATGCCGCGTTTCTCCATACCGTCCCCTGGTTCAAATTTCCGTTTCGCGAGAAGCTCGATGGGTTGATGGCGATCACGGCGCGGACCGAAAGCCCGCTGCGCACCTGGGAGCGCAGCTTCGCGCTCGGCTCCGAATATTACGTCAAGGTCGGTTATGCCGCGCTGATCCAGAAAGCGCTCGATGCCGGCGGCGACGATGAGCCGCGCGATATCATGTTCGCGGTCGCGACACTGCCGCCGCAAGTGCTGGCGAAGGAGCCTCGCCTCAAGCCGATCCGCACGCTGACGCCGCAATGGCAGCTGGTGCAGGCGCCGCGCTACAAGGATTTGACGGAAATCCTGCAGAGCCTGCTGGACCAGGGTTTTGGCCTTGCCGAGATCGCCGGCAATCACGATATCCTGATCACCGTGATCGCACCCGACGCCGCCAAACTGGACGTCAAGGACACCACGGAACTGTTTTCACTCGGGCTTGACGGCAAGCCCGGCTTCCGCCGCGCCGGCCTGAAGGCTAGGATCGACCGTCTCGTCAATATCAACCGCGACCTCAAGGCCAAGGGCGTGAGCATCGAGCACTTCTATGACTATTGAGGCGCGACATCACAGCAGACTGCGGCCGTTACGCCGGATCGCGGGCGCTTGCGCGCTCGTGGTGTGCGGCTGGCTTGCGGTCGTGATCGCCTTGACCTTCGGATCGGCGCCGGGCAAGTCGATGGCCATCATCGGCCCACCGGCGCAGGCGCTGGCCATTATCGCCAAAGCCAACGGCCGCGTGCTCGCGGCCAATGACTATGTCACCTTCGCCCGCTCCGACGATGCCGACTTCGTCGCCCGCCTCTATGCGGCAGGTGCGCTATTGGTGCTGGATGCGGAGCAGGCCGGCGGCTGCAGCGGCCTGCCGCCGGCCCCAACAGCGTCATTGCGAGCGAAGCGAAGCAATCCATATCTCGGCTAGACGAGATATGGATTGCTTCGTCGCTTCGCTCCCTTGCGCAAACGCTCCGCGTTTGTCGCAGGCAATGACGGAAGCAGGCCCTACGACGCGTACTTCTGATAAAACGTATTCGTAAACAACTCCGCCGGATCGTACTTCCGCTTCGCCGCAAAGAAGTCGTTGATCTGCGGATAGGACCGCTGCAGCTGATCCTTCGAATAATACAGCTGGTACGGCAGGAAGAACCGGCCCTTGTGCGCGATGGTGAGATCGATCAGCTCTTCGGTCGCCTTCTTCATCCGCTTGTTGCCCTCATCATCCGTGGTCTGGTTGATGTAGAGCACCAGCGAAAACGCCGGCTCCGGCGAATAGGTCAGGAAATTTTCTTCCCTATGCACGATGCGCACCGACGCGTTCAGCAGATTGGTCTGGTTGTCGGTCAGCACCTTGCGCATGCCGTCGACGAACGAAACGAACTGGCTGCGCGGGATGAAATATTCGTGCAGGATATCGGTATCGTCAGGCAGCGCGTTGCGCAAATAGGGCACGGAATCGTGCATCGGATCGTTGCGGCTGACCAGGCACGCCTCTGCCGATCCGATCGCCTGCGCCCGCGTCACCGTGCAGGTTTCCATCCGGTGTTCGATGTGCTTTTCGGACAGCCATTTCATTTCCTGGAACAGCGCGCCCTGCTTGGACAGATTGATGGTCAGCCGCCGCAATTTGGTGCCGCTGGCTTCGCCAAGCGGCTCGCGCTTGAAATCCGATCCGTCGACCCTGGTGTAGGTATAGAGCAGCAATTCCTTCAAGAAACTGCTCGGCGCGGTCGAGAGGTGACCATACATCAGGCCGATATTGCCGTCCTGCTCGATCTCCTTGGCGAACAGGTCAGGAAACTCCTTGTAATCCATCATGCGCCGCTCGGTCCGGTAGACCAGATTGTCAGCGACATCGAGTTCGGCCTCGATGATGACGCCGAACAGGCCGTAGCCGCCGACCACGAGGTTGAACAGGTCCTTGTTCTCGGTCGCCGACACCGTGCGCAGCGAACCATCCGCCAGCATCACCCGCATCGACTTGATCGATTTGCGGAGCGCGCCGGCCTGATGGTCCATGCCGTGGGCGTTGACCGAGATCGAACCACCGACGCTGAAAATATCGGTCGACTGCATGGCGCGCACCGCAAAGCGCGGATGCAGCATGTTCTGGATGTCATGCCAGGTCGCGCCCGGCTGCACGGTGACCGATCGCCGGCTCTCGTTGAGCACGATCTTGTTGAAGCCGCGCATGTCGAGCACGATGCCGCCCTTGCGGAACGCCTGCCCGCCCATGCTGTGGCGCACGCCGGCGGTCGCGATCGAGAGCTTGTTGTCGCGGGCGAAGGCCAGCGTTTTCGCGATGTCATCGACACTTCGCACCTCGACCACGCCGTAGATTTCGGTCTTGTTGAGGCAGCTGGCGTCATTGATGCTGCCGCCGAGCTGCGACCATTTCACATCCCTCAGCGGCGCAATCGCCTTGATCCGTTCCAGATCGATCTTGGCTTGCTCGCCACCCCCGACCGCCGGCCCGCAATCCTTTTCGCCCGTGGGATCCGCCGCCAATGCCTGAAGTTTGCGATACCCGTAAACGCCAAACAGCACCACGACCACCGCGGCGACCGACGCCCCGGTTTTGAACCTCTGTGAAAATTTTCGCATGAACTGATTCCAGATGATGTCTGATAGTCCGGGCGGGCGGATGATTAGTCAAATGACCGCGGCTTATGGTTCGATAGACCGATTCGTTCGCGATCTGCATAGCAATCGCCCTTCCCGCAACGCGCTTGCCGCGATAGTCTCCCGTGCACGACCGTGGCGAACAACGCCCGGCGCAAAATGGGAAACTCCATCGCAGAGATCGACCGGCCGCGCGCCCCGTCGAGATGCAAACAATCAACAACATGAAATGCACAGGGAGAATGCCAATGCTGACGCGACGCAGTATGATGCTTGCCTCCATCGCCGCCGGAGCAATGATGAACAACCGAACCGTTCTTGCCAAAGCCGCGCAGCCGGCGACGCCGGTGAATTTCGACATTCCGGTCGGCGCCTGCGACTGCCACACCCACATCCACCCGGACCTCGCGAAATTCCCGTTCTTCGCCGGCCGCGTATACACCCCGGAACTGGCCTCGCCCGAAGAGATGACCGCCTTGCACAAGGCGTTGAAGATGGAACGCGTGGTAATCGTCACGCCGAGCATCTACGGCCCCGATAACTCCGCCACCCTGTTCGGCATGGCGGCGCGCGGGGCCACCACGCGCGGTGTCGCCGTGATCGACGACAAGACGTCGGAGGCGAATCTCGATGCCATGGGCAAGGCCGGCATCCGCGGCATCCGGCTCAACCTCGCCACCGGCGGCGTCAACGATCCCACGGTCGGCCGGCCGCGGTTTTCCGCCGCCGTCGAGCGCATCAAGGCGCGCGGCTGGCATGTGCAGCTGTACACGAGCCTCACCATGATTACCGCGATCAAGGACCTCGTCCTGGCGTCGCCGGTGCCGGTCGTGTTCGACCATTTCGGCGGCACGCAGACCGAGCTCGGCGTCGGCCAGCCTGGCTTTGCCGATCTGGTGGAACTGGTGAAATCAGGCAAGGCCCACGTAAAGATCTCCGGCGCTTACCGGGCCTCGAAGCTCGGACCTGACTATGCCGACGCCACCCCGTTCGCGCAGGCCTTGATCGCAGCAAATCCCGATCGCATCGTGTGGGGCACCGACTGGCCGCATCCGGATTCGGTGACGCCGCCCGGCAAGCAGATCAGCGACGTCACGCCGCTGTTCCAGATCGACGACGGAAGGCTGCTCAATCAGCTGCCGGTGTGGACGCCGGATGCCGCGGTCCGCAAGAAGATCCTGGTCGACAACCCCGCGCGGCTGTACGGGTTCTGAGATCGGGTTCGCGAAATCGCCGCCCGCTCCACTTGCCGGAGCGGGTCGCGGTCGCGAAGCCATTCGCCTTCGTCAGCGAACCTTTCGCGAGAACACCGAAATCAGGACCGGCAGCGTCACCAGGATCACGATCGGCGCCAGCATCATGCCAGTGACGACCACCACCGCCAGCGGCTTTTGCACCTGCGAGCCGATCCCCGCCGACAGCGCCGCCGGCAACAGCCCGATGCCGGCGACGACGCAGGTCATCAGCACCGGCCGCAACTGCAATTCGCCGGTGCGGATCACGGCCCGCATCCGCTCATAGCCTTCGTCGATCAGTTGATTGTACTGCGAGAGGATGATGATGCCGTCCATCACGGCGATGCCGAACAGCGCGATGAAGCCGATCGCCGCCGACACGCTGAACGCAATGCCCGAGATCAAAAGCCCGAGCACGCCGCCGAAGATCGCCATCGGGATCACGCTCATCGCCAATAGCGTATCGACCATCGAACCGAAATTGAAGAACAGCAGCACCGCGATCAGCGCCAGGCTGATCGGCACCACGATCGACAACCGCTTGATGGCGTCCTGCAGATTGCCGAATTCGCCGACCCACTCGACCCGCGATCCCGGCGGCAGCTGGACTTGCGCGGCGACCTTGTCCTGCGCTTCCTGGATCGCGCTGCCGAGATCGCGCTCGCGCACCGAGAACTTGATCGGCAGATAGCGCTCCTGCCCTTCGCGGTAGATATAGGCGGCGCCCGAGATCAGGTTGATCGAGGCGACCTCGCTGAGCGGTATCTGCGTGATCGCGCCGCCCGGGCCGGCGACGCCGATCCGCAAATTATGGATCGCCTCGGCGCTCTTGCGGTATTCCGGCGCGAGACGCACGATGATCGGGAAATGCCGGTCGCTGCCGGGCTCGTAGATGTCGCCGGCGCTGTCGCCGCCGATCGCGACCTTGATGGTGGCGTTGATATCGCCCGGCGACAGGCCATAGCGCGCCGCCCGCGCGCGATCGATGTCGATCTGGACAGTCGGCTGGCCGAGCGAGGTGAATACCGCGAGATCCGTGACGCCCTGCACGGTGGCGAGAACGGATTTGATCTTGTTGGCGGTGTCGGTCAGCGCCTGCAGGTCATTGCCGTACAGCTTGATCGAGTTCTCACCCTTGACGCCCGAGACCGCCTCCGAGACGTTGTCCTGCAGGTATTGCGAGAAGTTGAATTCGACGCCGGGGAATTTTTCCTGCAACTGCGCGAGCAACTGGGCCGTCAGTACGTCCTTGTCATGGGTGTCGGGCCATTCGCTGGCCGGCTTCAACGGCGCAAAAAATTCGGCATTGAACAGACCGGCAGCATCGGTGCCGTCGTCCGGGCGGCCGTGCTGCGACACCACCGATTCCACTTCGGGACGGCTGCGGATCAGCTTCCGCATCTCGTTCACATAGGCATTGCCTTCCTGCAGCGAGATGGTCGGCGGCAGCGTGGCGCGAATCCACAGATTGCCCTCTTCCAGCTTGGGCAGAAATTCCAGGCCCAACAGCCGCGCCAACATGATGGTCAGCAGCACGAGACCGGCGGCGCCGGCCATCACGAGCCTGCGGTTGGCAAGCGCCCATTTCAGCACCGGCACATAGAGAAGATCGAGCTTCCTCACGATCCAGGTTTCGGCGTGCTCCATATGCGAGGGCAGGATGATCGCGCTCAGTGCCGGCGTGATCGTGAAGGTCGCCAGCAATCCGCCCGCCAGCGCATAGGCATAGGTTCGCGCCATCGGCCCGAAGATGTTGCCTTCGACGCCGCTCAGCGTGAACAGCGGCAAGAAGGCCGCGATGATGATGGCGGCGGCAAAGAAGATCGAGCGCGACACGTCGGCGGCGGCGGAGAGGATGGCATGGGCCTTCATGCCCATCGTGGTGTCGAACGAGATGTGGCTGCGCTCGGCTTCCGACAGCGCGGTGGTTTGCGACAGCCGGCGGAAGATCGCCTCCACCATGATCACGGTGGCGTCGACGATCAGTCCGAAATCGATCGCGCCGACCGAGAGCAGATTAGCGGATTCGCCGCGCAGCACCAGGATGATCACGGCAAAGAACAGCGCGAACGGAATCGTCGCACCGACGATCAGCGCGCTTCGGAGATCGCCGAGGAACACCCATTGCAGCAGCACGATCAGGAGGATCCCGACCACCATGTTGTGCAGCACGGTGTGGGTGGTGATGTCGATCAAATCCTTGCGGTCGTAGATCCGCTCGATCTTGACGCCCGGCGGCAGGATGCTGGAATTGTTGATGGAGGCGACGAGTTGCTCGACGCGGGTGATGGTCGGCGCGCTCTGCTCGCCGCGCCGCATCAGCACGATGCCCTGCACGATATCGTCGTCCTGGTCTAGCCCGGCGATGCCGAGCCGCGGCTTCTCGCCGATCGTGACATGCGCGATGTCGCTGACCAGCACCGGATTGCCGCCCGATTGCGACACCATGGTGTTGTTGAGGTCGTCGATCGAGCGGATCAGGCCGACGCCGCGCACCACGGCGGATTGCGCGCCGATATTGACGGTGTTGCCGCCAACATTGATGTTGGCATTGCTGACGGCCTGCAGCACCTGCGGCAGCGTCAGCCCGTTGGCGACCAGCTTGTTGAAATCGACCTGCAGCTCATAGGTCTTGGTCTTGCCGCCCCAGCCGGTGACGTCGATCACGCCGGGCACGGCGCGGAAACGGCGCTGCAATACCCAGTCCTGCAGCGTCTTGAGATCGAGCACGCTGTAATTCGGCGGGCCTTTCAGCCGGTAGCGATAGATTTCGCCGATCGGGCTGAGCGGCGAGATACCTGGCTGCACGTTGCCCGGCAGCGGCGCGAGCTGCGACAGCCGGTTCAGCACCTGCTGCAGCGCTTCGTCATAGGTGTAGTCGAAGGAGAACTGCAGTTTGACGTCGGACAGGCCGTACAGCGAGATGGTGCGGATGGTGCGCAGGTTCTTGATGCCGGCGACCTGGGTCTCGATCGGGATCGTGATGTAGCGTTCGATCTCCTCCGACGACAGCCCCGGACTTTGCGTCACGATGTCGACCATCGGCGGGGTCGGGTCGGGATAGGCCTCGATGTTGAGCTGCTTGAACGCAATCAGGCCGCCGACCATTACCGCGATGAACATGCCGACCATCAAATAGCGGCGGCTGACGGCAAGGGCGACGAGGCGATCCATTCAGATCGAAGCTTTCAATGAGGGGTCCGTCGGTCCTGATGGATCAGAGCCGGGGCTTTAGTTTCTTGTTTTGACGCGTTTTTAAACGAACCAGTGTCCACTTCGCTCGAAAGCGCTATGAGGGGATCAGCTGCCGGATGCGGCCCGGTCGATGAACAGCGCACCCTTTGTCACGATCCGCTCGCGCGGCTTCAGATTGCCGATCACCTCGACGAGATCGCCATTGGCGAGGCCGGCTTTGATCTGGCGCAGTTCGATCGTCTGGTCGTCATGCGCGACCCAGAGCCGGACCTGATCGCCTTCGTAGATCAGCGCCGTCTTCGGCACGCCGACCGCCGGATGATCGCTGGCCGAATAGATCGTGACATTGGCGAACATTTCCGGCTTGAGCACGCCATCCTTGTTGTCGATGGTGGCGCGGACCAGGAGGCGGCGCGACGCCGGATCGATGGCGGTGGACACGTAGTTGACGCGCGCCGACAGCGTGTGGTTCGGCATCGCCAGCACGTTGAACGCAACATCCTGCCCGACCGCAACATTGGCGGCATCGGTCTCGCGCACGAAGGCGACCATCCAGACCGTGGAGAGATCGCCGATCACATAGACGGGATCGCTGGCGCCGGAGTTGACGTATTGCCCGGGGCCGATCTTGCGCTGGACCACGGTGCCGGCGATCGGCGCGAAGATGGTGGTTTCCGGATTGATGCGGCCCTTCTCCTGGAAGGTCGCGATATCATCGTCGGTGAGGCCGAGAATGCGCAGTTTGTTGCGCGCCGCTTCCATCGCCGTCTGCGAGGAGCGCATGTCGTTCTGCGCCTGGATCAGCGTCGCCTGGCTCTGCTGATAGTCCTTGAGCGGAACGGCCTTGCCTTCGAACAGATCCTTGGCGCGCTGGCCCTGCAGCTGCGCCAGATCGAGCGCGGACTTCGCCTTGTTCATCGCGGTCATCGCGCCGATGAAATCGTTTTGCGCCTGAACGTTGTCGGCGGCCTCGATCACGAACAGCGGCTGGCCCTTGACGACGTTGTCGCCGGGCCGGACCAGAAGCTTGGTGACGCGGCCCGCATAGGGCGAGAACACCGGCGTCGAGCGATCCTCATCGATCGCGATCTTGCCTTCGGTAACATGCTCGGCCCGGAAGCCCCGCTCGGTGCAGGGCTGGATGGTCAGGCTGGCCCATTCGGCCGCCGACAGCTTGTAGCGCTGCTGACCGCCCTTGCGGGACTGGCTCGACACCTCGGAATGCCCGGGCTTGGTGGTGCTGAACTGCAGGAAGCCATAGACGCCGGCACCTACAAGCGCGAGCGCAACGGCCGCCGCTACCGCTCTCCGGCGGTTAAGTATCTGTAATTGCTGAATAAACATGTTACGCATGCGATCCGATCAAACCAGCAATGGCGACAATTTGCCTCACCCGCGCGCTATTAGTGCCCTATCGGTGTGTCAAACAAGCTAAAAAACGAAGACAGCCGTCAAAGTTTGGATAGGCCGTCCTGAACGACGGCTGAATGATTGATGTCACACCGGCCATTGCGGTGGATGACTGCCGAGCGGCATCGCCGGGCGAGCCCAATATGCCGCCGTTTTCGACAACAGTGCCGAATGCCGGACCGACCGCAGTGCACCAAAGCCGGAAGCCACCTCCTCGATCAAAGGCATCACCGTCTCCCCCTTCAAATCCTCGGTTTTTATACCGTCGGTGACGCGGCCGAGATTCCACAGCCACAGACCAGTCTGCGCCAGCGACACCCGAACGTGCCAACTGCCGCCTTCGCGCGCCTGCCGCACCTTGGCCATCATGGCACCGAATGCCATGAAATAACCGGTGGCGTGGTCGAGCATCTGCGCCGGCAATTCCTTAGGCCCGTCAGTGCCGGCTGCCCGCCCTTCGGCATGGTTGAAGCCCGTGGAAGTCTGCACCAGCGAATCGAAGCCGCGGCGTTCCGCCCAGGGACCAGCGTGACCATAAGCCGACAGCGTCACATAGACGACCCCCGGATTAATACGGGCTGCCTCATCAGGAGCGAAGCCGAGACCGGCGATCGCGCGGGGCCGATAGCCCTGCGAAACAATATCGGCCCCTGCCAACAGATTGCGAAACACCTCGCGGCCCTGCTCGCTTTTGAGTTCGACGAAGCTCGTCAGCTTGCCGCGCCCGGTATCGATGGTGAGCCAGGGAATCGCCGGCAGATCGGGGCCGGAAATCAGCAGCACATCGGCGCCATGGGCGGCGAGCGTGCGGCCGGCGACGGGACCTGCGATCACGCGCGACAGATCGAGCACGCGAATACCCGCAAGCGGTCGGTCGCCCTTCGGCCACGGCTTTGGCGCGGCATCGCCGATCTTCTCGATGGTGATCAACGGCAATTCGGCCAGCGCTCTGGCGTGCGGCGTTGCCGACCATTCCTCATGTGAGCGCATCATCGCGACCACGCAGCCACCGGCATAGGCCGCGGTCTCGAACGCCTCGCCGTCCCATTGCATCAGCGCCGCCTGAACCTCGTCGCGCTCCGGCTTGCAGTTCAACACCTTGCAAACGGCGTCGCGGTGATGCCTGAAATTGGTGTGCAGCCGCACGAAGCGCGCGTCGCGCGTCTTGTAGACGCCGGCGATCGCGTCCCACGCGGGCGGCGGCAGCTTGTCATCGACGCGTAAATAACGCTCGGAGCGGCATTCGACCACGGCATGGCGCATGTCGACGGTGACGTCCTGCGCTTGCCCGCTGCGCAATTTCCAGATCTCGGCGGCGGCAAGCCCCGTCGCGGCGACGCTGGCCTGCGCCGCGGCGGCAACGCGAAATGACGACGGCAGTTGCGGCTCGTCGCCGGTCAGTTTGATTGCGTCGAGCGCGGAAGCTTCGCCGCCGACCGATGTCCAGATATCGCCGAGGATTTGCTTGGGGGTTTGCATGGCCGCGTCTCCTCCCTAACGTCTCTCCCATGCATCGCAACGTAGCCCGGATGCAGCGTAGCGCAATCCGGGTAGCGATCCGCTTGGCAAGATCTTCCCGGATTTCGCTTGCGCTCCATACTCCGCTGTCATCCCCGCGAAGGCGGGGATCCAGTACGCCGCAGCTTCTCGGCTCAATCATCGGCGTCTCTGGAATACTTGATCGCCCGCTTTCGCGGGCGATGACAACTGAGAGAATGTCCAAAGCGATATTTGAGGCCTATCAGCGCTAACGCTTCGCGCAAAGGCCTGCGAATTTGTCGCCCTTGTCGCCAATTTCCTTCAGCGGCACCTGCTGGCGGGACGGCCCCACCGTCATCACGAGTTGCTTGGCCTGTCGGAGCGCCGCGAACAGCGGATCGCTTGATGCCATCGAGCCTTTGAAACTCGGGGTGCCGGCTTCCTCATTCGTCAACGTGCGTCCCGGCAATTTCGCGGTGACGGTATCGGCGGTCAGCGATGCCGCCATCGACCGGCCGGCCTTCACCCCATTGCCGGTCTCATTGATGAAGGCCTCGACGGCGCCGCGGCCGGCCTTGCAGCTGAATGTGATCGGCGTGTCTTCCGCATTGTCGGTGCCGTAGGTCAGCATGGACTGGCCGGCCTCGGTCCTGAGCCGCCACGTCCGCTTGTCGGCTTGCTGCGCGGACAATGGCGCGGTGACGGCAATCACAAGTGCGCCGGAAACAATCAATCGAACAAACATGAAATTCCTCTCGAAGGCCCCTTGAACAGATCGAGCCAAACCGGATTGTTCGAGACTTCGCGGTCCAAGTCTAGGACTGGGCGGAACAGAAAGCTATTTCTTGCAGGCGCCACCCACCAATTCCACGTCGAACTGTTACGAAATCACCCCCAGCAGTATGATGTCTGCATCATTTATTCTGTGAGGCGCATCACGCCATCTGCTACAGTGGCGCGAGACAAAAAAAGGAAAAACAAAATGGATCTCGGCCTGAAGGGAAGAAACGCCGTCGTACTCGGTGGCACACGCGGCATTGGTCGGGCGATAGCGGGCACCCTGGCCGACGAAGGCGGCAATGTCGCGGTTTGCGCGCGCAACGCCGAGCAGGTCGCGAGCGCCGTTGCGGAATTGAAGGCGCGGGGCGTGAAGGCCACCGGCGCGCCGGTCGATATCACCGATGCAGCCGCACTGAAATCGTGGATCGGCAATGTCGCGGCCGAACTCGGCAGCATCGACATGCTGTTCTCCAATGCCGGCGCCATGGCGCAAGGCGGCGATGCCGCATCCTGGGAGCAGAATTTCCGGCTCGACGTGCTGGGCGCCGTCAACGCGTTCGAAGCAGCGCGGCCGTTCCTCGAAGCCAGCGGCGAGAAAAGCGGCGACGCCGCCGTCGTCATCATCTCCTCGGTCTCGGCGGCGCAGGCGGACAACGCCAGTTCCTACGGCCCGATCAAGGCGGCGCTGGTGCACATGGCCAAGGGACTGGCGCGGCAACACGCGGCGAAGAAGATCCGCGTCAACGTGGTGTCACCAGGCACGGTCTATTTCAAGGGCGGCGTTTGGCACATGGTCGAGCAGGATACGCCCAAGCGCTATCACGATGCGCTGGCGCGCAACCCGACCGGCCGCATGGCGACACCGCAGGAAATCGCCAACGCCGCCGTGTTCCTGGCGAGCCCGGCGTCTTCATTCACGACCGGCTCAAACCTCATCGTCGACGGCGCGATCTCGAACCGCGTTAATTTTTGAGCGCGAAGAAGCGTCGTTTATAGGGTGACAAAGCCAACGAGTCGCACGAACGTGCGCTCGTTGATAGCTGGCGCTGTAAATGTCCTGCACGCGCTTCGAGAGCGGCGCCCAAAGACCGCGTGTAGATCGGTTCCCCGGCCTGATTCCGCAACGTTCACGTTCCGACAAGGAATCATCGCATGCCCCCCCCCATTTGGGTGAGACCAGCTGGTAACATTACTTTTGCTTTCTCAGCAGGTTGATCAGTTTCGACTCGAAGCATCGCGTCGCTTCAGCTAAATTGGAGACCACCGGGGGCTAGAGGATTCTTAAACAATCAATTTGTTCTTCCCGGACGGCCGCTGGAATCAACCCCAGCGGCCATTTCATTTTCATTCCATTTTTCATTTTCATTCCATTTTCCCGCGCGTCATGACGCCGCCGATCAATGAAAATCCCGCGAAGGCGGCAGGATGCGGACGTTGCGCGGATGGCGAATCTTCTGCGCCGGCGCATCAAGGTGATCGCGGCGGTCGTCGTTGAGCGGCTCGATCAGCGCAGGCCCGGCCGGCACCGGATGCTTGCGGCGGAGCGCATCGTCGGCGAGACCGATCAGATCATGCGAGCGGTCGAACATCCGTTGCGCAACCAGATGCGTCACGTGTTCCGGGCTGCTCTGGATGTAACCCTCGACCAGAATGAGGCGCGCGCCCATCACCTCCTTGCGGTATTTCTCCATCACCGCCGGCCACACCACGATGTTGGCAATGCCGGTTTCATCTTCCAACGTCATGAAGACGACGCCCTTGGCGCTGCCGGGACGCTGCCGCACCAGCACCACGCCGGCGCAGCGGACATGGCGCCGGTCGTTGCGATGCGCGATATGTTCGCAAGGCACCACGCGCTCGCGTGTGAACATCGCGCGCAAGAATTCCATCGGATGGCCCTTCAGCGACAGCCGGATGGTCTGGTAGTCGGCGACCACCTGCTCCGGCAGCGGCATGTCAGGCAAAGGTTTTGCATTTTCGTCCGGCTGCTCGCGCGCGACGGCTATCTCGAACAGCGGCAGCGGCACATCGTCGGGCAGCCGGCGCACCGCCCACAACGCGGCGCGGCGATCGAGCCCGAGAGAACGGAACGCATCGGCATCCGCCAGCAGGATCAACGCCCGCTTGGGCAGCGCCGTGTCGCGGGCGAATTCTTCCAGCGAGGTGAACGGGCGGCGCGCGCGGGCGGCGACGATGCGGTCGGCCCAGTCTTCGGTCCCACCGTCATTCCGGGGCGGCGCGCTAGCGACGAACTCCGATGCGCAATTGCGCATCTGAGAATCTCGAGATTCCGGGTTCACGCTTCGCGCGCCCCGGAATGACAATTGAGAGGCCTTCAATCCCTCCTCATCCTCATCGAGCCATTTAAACCCGTCGATCTGACGGAACCCCAGCCGCACGGCGCAATATTTTCCCTCCCCCTCCTCCAGCGTGTTCTGCGCAAAGCTGTGCGACACATCGATCTCGCGCACCTCGACGCCGTTGGTGCGGGCGTCGCCGACGATCTGGGCCGGGGCGTAAAAGCCCATCGGCTGCGAATTGAGCAACCCGCAGCAGAAGGCGTCGGGGTGGTAATGCTTGAGCCATGACGAGATGTAGACAAGCTGCGCGAAACTCGCGGCATGGCTTTCCGGAAAACCGTAAGAGCCAAAACCCTTGATCTGATTGAAGCAGTTATTGGCGAATTCGGGATCGTAGCCACGCCGGATCATGTTGCCGACCATCTTGGCTTCGAATTTGCCGATGGTTCCGAGATTGCGGAACGTTGCCATGGCGCGGCGTAATCCATTGGCTTCTTCGGAAGTGAATTCCGCGGCCTCGATGGCGATACGCATCGCCTGCTCCTGGAACAAGGGAACGCCGAGCGTCTTGTGCAGGACGTTACGCAACTCATCCTTGTTGCCGCCCTTTGGATAGGGATACTCGATATCCTCAGGCCGCATTTTGCGGCGCTTGAGATAGGGATGCACCATGTCGCCCTGGATCGGGCCCGGCCGCACGATCGCGACTTCGATGACGAGGTCGTAGAAGGTGCGCGGCTTCAGCCGCGGCAGCATGTTCATCTGCGCGCGGCTTTCGACCTGAAAGACACCCAGCGATTCACCGCGGCACAGCATGTCGTAGACATTCTTGTCGTCCTGCTCGACGGTGGCGAGCTCCCAGCGCTGGCCTTTATGGTCGTCGATGAGATCAAAGCATTTGCGGATACAGGTCAGCATGCCCAGCGCCAGCACATCGACCTTCATCATCTTCAGCGCGTCGACGTCGTCCTTGTCCCATTCGATGAAGGTGCGGTCGTCCATCGCGGCGTTGCCGATCGGCACATAGGTATCGAGACGATCCTGCGTCAGCACATAGCCGCCGACATGCTGCGACAGATGCCGTGGGAATTCGATCAGTTCGGTGGCAAGCGCCACTGCAAGCTCGATCATCGCATTCGCGGGATCGAGCCCAGCCTGCCTGACCTGCATCTCGTTGAGACCCTTGCCCCAGCTGCCCCACACCGTATCGGCCAACGCCGCGGTGACGTCTTCGGTCAGGCCCAGCGCCTTGCCGACGTCGCGGATCGCGCTGCGCGGCCGGTAATGGATGATGGTGGCAATAACAGCGGCGCGGTGGCGGCCATAGCGCCGGTAGACATACTGCATCACCTCTTCGCGGCGCGAATGTTCGAAGTCGACGTCGATGTCGGGCGGCTCCAGCCGTTCCTTGGAGATGAACCGCTCGAACAGCAGATTGATCTTGGTCGGATCGACCGAGGTAATGCCAAGCACATAGCAAACGGCCGAGTTCGCCGCCGATCCCCTGCCCTGGCACAGGATGTTCTGGCTGCGCGCATAATGGACGATGTCGTGCACGGTGAGGAAATAATGCGCGTAATTAAGTTCGGCGATCAGCACCAGTTCCTTGTGCAAGGTGGCGCGGAGCGTGTCGCTGATATCGCCGCCGAAATATTTGTCGACGCCCGCCCAGGTCAGGTCCTCCAGATGCCCTTGCGCGGTCTTGCCCGGCGGCACCGGTTCGTCCGGATATTGGTATTTGAGCTGGTCGAGCTCGAAGGTGATGCGGCCGGCAAAGCGCATGGTCTCGGCGATCGTATCAGGCAGATCGCGAAACAGCCGCGCCATTTCATGCGGCGGCTTGAGATAGCGTTCCGCATTGGCCTCTAACCGCTTGCCGACCGCCTCGATGGTGGTCTTCTCGCGGATACAGGTCAGCACATCCTGCAGCGGACGGCGCGCAGCGTCGTGATACAGCACCTCGTTGGTCGCCAGCAGCGGTACTTTGGCCGTCAGCGATATCAGATGCAGCCGCGCCAGCCGGCGCTTGTCGTCGCCGCGATACAAGAGGCTCGCGGCCAGCCATACGCCATCCGCGCGGCTGTCCTTCAGACGATCCAGAATTTTGAGAGCCTCCGCCGAATCGAAACGATGCGGCAGCGTCAGCACCAAAAGCTGGCCTTCGGAAAATTCCAGGAGGTCATTGAACCCAAGGTGACATTCACCCTTTGCGATCCGCTCAGTATCGCTGCCGCGCTTGCCGCGGGTGAGGAGCTGGCACAACCGGCCATAGGCGGCGCGGTCGCGCGGATAGACCAGAATATCCGGCGTGCCGTCCATGAAGACGAGGCGCGAACCGATCAGGAGTTTTGGCTTGTGCAGAACTTCCGGATTGTCGAGCTCCTTCCAGGCGCGCACCACGCCGGCCAGCGTATTGCGATCGGCGATCCCGATCACGGGAATGCCAAGCCGGCTCGCCTCATGCACATAGGCGCGCGGATCGGACCCGCCGCGCAGGAAGGAGAAGTTCGTGGTGATGCCGATCTCGGCGTAGGCAGGATTCTTCATGCGAATAGCCCGTGCACGAACCATTTCGGTGGAACCGGCCCACCTTCGTCGTCCCTTACTTCGCCTTCATAGAGCCCGTCGCGGTACACCCAGAACCGCAACCCTTCCGCATCCTCGATCCGGAAATAATCCCGCGTCAGCGCTTTGCCATTCTGCTTCCACCATTCCATCGCGATGCGTTCCGGGCCCTCCACCCGCACCACCGCATGGGTGACGCGCCGCCAGGTGAATTGATGCGGCGGCCCGTCGGGCACGGATGCAAACGGCACCTTGATGGGCTCCGGTTTCTCGAACAGCCGCAGCGGCCGCAGGGGCGGCTCGCTTTCGATGCGATCGGGCCAGGCCGCTTGCGTCGCGGCCGCCAGATGATGCTGCGCCGATACCGCCAGTACCGCGCGCTCGGGAATATGGGTGTCCTGCGGCAGATGCACGACGACGCGCTTTCCCCCGATCCGCGCGGCGATGCGATCGATCAATGCGGCCAGTTCGTCATTGTCATGAACATTGGCGTCGAGATCGCGCTGCTGCTGCACCACGATTTCGGTACGGCTGGCGGAGAGGCGAATGAGATCGAAGCCGAAGCCGGGATCGAGCGGATCGTTCAGGGCATCGAGCCGCTCGCGAAACAGCCGGTCGATCACGACGGCTTTCGTCACGGGGCGTCCGGTATCGACCGTGATCGTGCGCACCGCGCCGTCGGTGCGGAAGAAACTCGCCTCCAGCCGCCGCGCGCCCTTAGCCTGCCGGTCCATCGCGGTGACCAGCGTCCCGGCCAGCGCCGACAGATTGATTACGATCACATTGTCGGTGGCGACCGGCTCGGGAAAGCGTTTCTCGACGATGTAATCCGGCAGCGGCTTGCGCGGGCTGATCGGCGCATCGCCCTGCCCGAGCGCGTGTTCGAGCAACGTCGTGAAGTTTGCGCCGAACCGTGCCGTGATCTCCTGGCGCGCGCGCGCGGCGACGTCGCCGATGGTTTTCAGCCCGGCGCGGCGCAGGCCGCTGGTGATGGCGGCATCGGTGCCGAGCGCGGATACCGGCAGCGGGCCGACGGCTTCCGTCTCCTCGCCATCGGCAATGATTTTCCCCGACGCATGGCGCGTCATGGTGCGCGCGCAGACCGAAGTGCCGGCGATCCCTGCGCTGACGACAAAGCCTCGTCGCGTCAGCGCGCCGCACAGGGTCTGCAGCAGCGCGCGTTCGCCGCCGAACAGATGGGCGCAGCCGGTGATGTCCAGATACAGCCCATGCGGGGGATCGAGCGCCACCAGCGGCGTGAAGCGATCGCACCAGTCGGCAATATCGCCCAGCGTCTTGGCGTCCGCAACCGGATCGGCATCGAACACCGTCAATTCCGGACAGATCGCGCGGGCATTGGCGAGCGGCAGCCCGATCTCGAGGCCGGAGCGCGCCGCAAGATCGTCGAGCGCATAGATCTGCAGCGCGTTGTTTTGTTTGGCGACAACGACGGTGGGGGTGTCGGCAGAACTATCGGATGGCTCAGTGGTGTTCCCTCCCCCCTTGCGGGGGAGGGTTAGGGAGAGGGGTGGCGGCGACGGCGGTGCTTGTGGCTCACCCCTCTCCCCTGCCCTCCCCCGCAAGGGGGGAGGGAGCGCACTGTTCGTGTCGTGAGATATTTCGCTCGAAACTGTTTTTGAATTTTCAGCTCGCGCGCCTGAAAACTGCCGCTTGATGCGGTCGATGGGCAGGCGTGGCAGCCATAGGCTGAGGATTCGTCGCCGGTTCGCTGAAAAGGCACTCATCACATTTCCATTCCATGATCCACCGCCCGACCGGGCCATGACGGTTACGAACGAGTTCGGCGTCGAACATTGGCGCGCCCCACGCATGCCAGGGTGCTGATGGCGGCGAATGCGCCGCGCGCACGATCCATCGCGTCTCCGCCGTTGAAGGCTGCGGCGTTGCCGCCAGCCGCAGCAGCAAGGCGGTGACGCCGGAGGTTTGCGCGGCCAGCGTGAGTTTGCGGCTGGCGACGAGATCGAGCTGGCGCGGCTCGCCCCACACTTCCAGCACCACGGCGCCGAGCGCATCGCAGGCCAGCGCATCGGCGGCGGTCCGCAACGCCGCGTCGACATCGGCGGCGCGCACGGTCACCAGCAGCCGCGGATCGAGCCCGAGTTCGGCGAGCCCGCTCATCGACAGCGCGCCGGATTCGATTTCCGAAAAATCCTGCCGCACCCAGACCAGCGGCCGGCGCGAAACCACCCGTCCCGCAAGGCCCGCGATAAATCCCGTCGCTGCCGCGCCCTGATGTCCCTCGGCGAACACCTCATGCACCGCGGCGCGTGCGATACCGCCGCACAGCGTCGCATCGGCCTCGGCATGGCCGAGCGCCACTCTATGAAGCGTATGCGTATCCGCGGGCGCCTCGATGCGCTCGATGCGGCCGCGCAAATTCGCAAGCGTGCTCATGCGTGCGGGGGCGCATGATCCGTCAAAGTGTGTGCGGTTTGACGACAAGATCATGCGCCTCTTTAAAAAATGGGAGCGCGATCGGACGCAAAACCGGCGACCACTTTTGCTGATCGCGCTCGCGCATGCGCCGCTCCCTTGGAAATCGTGGCCATTGCTGGTTTTTGAAATGAACCCGCAGCCGGCCCACTTGTTCATGATATGTTCTAATATAAAGCTAACAGGCCCGGCAGAGTCAACCGGCATCGCGGATCAGGAGATTCACAAGCGGAATCAAAGAGATTCAGGGAGGCGGATTTGGATGCCCACCATCACCCTCGCGCGCGAAACCGATTTCGACGGCTGGCGCAAAGCCGCGCGGACGCTGGTCCAAAACCATGTGCATCCCTCCGAGGTCACATGGCACGTGGGCAGCCACGCGCCTGAACCGTCCGCACCTCTGCCTGAACGGCCACGCGACACCTTCAACGTACCAGGCAAATTCATAGCGCTGGCGCAATCCGCGATCCTGCATCGAGATCCCCTGCGCTTTGCCAAGCTCTATCGCCTGCTGTGGCGGCTGCGCGGCGACCATGATCTGCTGACGACAACCGATCCAAATGTTGCGCAAGCGATCGCAATGGCGAAAGCCGTGCATCGCGACCAACGCAGGATGCGAGCCGCCCTCCGCTTCCGCGAAATCGGCCGCGAACAGAAATCGCATTACGTCGCCTGGTTCGAGCCGGAGCATCACATCGTGGAAGCGTCGGCGCCGTTCTTCGCTCATCGCTTCGCCGACATGCCCTGGTCGATCCTGACGCCGGATGTCTGCGCGCATTGGGATGGCCATGCCGTCCTGATCACGTCGGGCGTCGACAAGGCCGAGGCACCGACCGAGGATCGGCTGGAAGAAACCTGGCGGCGCATTTGCGCCGGCATCTTCAATCCGGCCCGGCTGAAGGCGAAGACCATGCAGACCGAAAAGCCGAAGCGATATTAGCGGAACTTGCCGGAGGCTTCGTCGATTAAACCATAAATCGCAGAAGCGACAGGAACCGCCGATGAAACGCAAACAGATAGCCGTCGACATCGAAGCGCTGCGGGACGAAGCCGCCGATTGCCGCGCCTGCCCGCTCTGGAAGGACGCCACCCAAACAGTGTTCGGCGAAGGCCCGCAAACCGCAGAGATCATGCTGGTCGGCGAACAGCCCGGCGACAAGGAAGACCTCGCGGGCAAGCCGTTCGTCGGCCCGGCCGGCCAAATGCTGGATCGTGCACTGGAACAGGCAGGCATCGACCGGTCGAAGGTCTATGTCACCAATGCCGTGAAGCATTTCAAGTTTGTGCCGCGCGGAAAAATCCGCCTGCACCAGAAGCCGAACACATCCGAAATCAAGGCTTGCCGGCCGTGGTATGAACGCGAACGCGCCGCGATCAAACCCATCCTGGTCGTGGCGATGGGGGCTACCGCGGCGCAAAGCGTGTTCGGCAAAATCACGCCGATCAACAAAAACCGCGGCCGCCTGATCGATATCGAGGACGGCACCAGGGCGCTGGTGACGGTGCATCCCTCCTATCTGCTGCGGCTGCCAGATGCCGAAGCCAAGGCGCGGGAATATCAGCGCTTCGTCGACGATCTCATGATCGCGGCAGCCTTGCTGCGAAAATCGGCGCGCGCTGCCTGAAGTTCCCAGCGAGGTGGACGCCGGTTTCCGATCAATCGGAACAAGTCCGAGGGAACCGCAAATTCCTGTTACTGGCCCCTCGAAAAAATGACAAATAGATGTACAACCTTCAATTGATCGCTGATAATGCCTCATTCTCTGGGGAGGGGTTTGGGTCGTCCTGTTCACGCCAAGGCGTTCCCATAAGGTCAGCGCGCTGTGCGGTTTCCTCTAGCCCCGGTGCTGTACAGCGCGCGACCTGTCTCCTGCCCCCTCAGGGAAATCGATCCCTCAAATCAATCCTTGCGGCTTCTCGCGCATTGCCCGGCAAGCGCGCCGACGCCAAACTAGCCCATGCAGGTTCAAGCCGCGACCAAATCCGACATCCCGGCCATCATGCGTGTGGAGCGCATGGAAGGTTATGCGCGCCTGGTCGGCCGATGGGAGGCGGAGCAGCATGCCGCTGAAATTGAAAACCCGTCATGCAGATATCTGGTGGCACGCGATGGAACCGGCATAGCCGGGTTCGCCATCCTGCAAGGCGTGGGAAGCGTCAACCATTGCGTCCGGCTCCGACGCATTGCAGTTGAAAATGCCGGGCGCGGGGCTGGATCGAAGCTGCTGCGCTCGGTCCTGCAAATCTGTTTCGGGGATCTGGCGGCGCATCGCGTCGAACTCTTTGTATTTATTGACAATGATCGGGCCTACCGGACTTACCTCAGAACCGGATTTGCCGAGGAAGGCGTCGTTCGCGACCTGCACCGGGACGCCGATGGAAGCTTCCGATCGATGCGCCTGATGTCCATGCTCCGGCAGGAATGGACGGCGAAGTCCTGACGCTCGCCCCAGGGCATCGGCCCGGCGGCCGCCCCTCCAGCGCGGTCATCCCCGGATACCCGCGCCCCTGTCATCTAACCTTCAAGTCCATCGGTCAGAAGATTAACCGCCGTTAGTATTTCAGGGGGTTTGCTATGACCGATATGACGCTCAATTCATCGATATCAGAGGGAGCACCGGTCCAGCCGGCTTCCAGGCCCAATCTCGACAAGGGGTTCAACCCGCTGACGATGATCCTGTTCTTCGGGATTCTCGCCGCCGGTTTCCTGTTCGTGATGTACAGCATCTATGTCGATGTCGATGCCACCGGCACCAAGGTCACGACCTACCTGCCTTATCTCCTGCTGCTGATCGCGCTTGTGATTGCGCTCGGCTTCGAGTTCGTCAACGGCTTCCACGACACCGCCAATGCGGTCGCGACCGTGATCTACACCCATTCGCTGCCGGCCGAATTCGCCGTGATGTGGTCGGGCTTCTTCAACTTCCTCGGCGTGCTGCTGTCTTCCGGCGCGGTGGCGTTCGGCATCGTCTCGCTGCTGCCGGTCGAACTGATCCTGCAGGTCGGAAGCGGCGCCGGCTTTGCCATGGTGTTCGCGCTGTTGATCGCCGCGATCATGTGGAATCTCGGCACCTGGTATCTGGGCCTGCCGGCCTCCTCCTCCCACACCCTGATCGGCTCGATCATCGGCGTCGGCATTGCCAACGCGCTGATGCGCGGCCGCGACGGCACCTCCGGCGTCGACTGGGGCAAGGCCACCGAAATCGGCTACGCGCTGCTGCTGTCGCCGCTGTTCGGCTTCTGCATGGCGGCGATCCTGCTGCTGGTCCTGAAGTTCATCGTGCGCAACCCCGCGCTCTACGCCGCGCCGGAAGCCAACAAGCCGCCGCCGCTGTGGATCCGCGGCATCCTGATCGCAACCTGCACCGGCGTCAGCTTCGCGCATGGTTCGAACGACGGCCAGAAGGGCATGGGCCTGATCATGCTGATCCTGATCGGCACCGTGCCGACCGCCTACGCGCTGAACCGCGCGCTGCCGGAATCGCAGGTGGTGCAGTTCCAGAAGACCTCCGAGGCAGCCTCGAAGGTGATCGCGTCGAAGGGCGCCGGCCACAGCATCATCGGCGATCCCCGCCCGGCGGTGACGCAGTATGTCGCCGCACGCAAGATCAGCGAAGGCACCTATCCGTCGCTGGCCGTGCTGGTGAAGGATGTCGGCGACCAGGTGCAGAAATACGGCTCGCTCAACAAGGTGCCGGCCGAAGCCGTCGGCAACACCCGTAACGACATGTACCTGACTTCGGAAGCGATCCGCTTCCTGATGAAGGACAAGGAAAACGACCTTAGGAAGGAAGAGGTCGCCACCCTCAACGCCTACAAGGCCTCGCTCGACAGCGCCACCAAGTTCATCCCGACCTGGGTCAAGATCGCGGTTGCGATCGCGCTCGGCCTCGGCACCATGATCGGCTGGAAGCGCATCGTCATCACCGTCGGCGAAAAGATCGGCAAGACGCATCTAACCTACGCGCAAGGCGCCTCCGCCGAGCTCGTAGCCGCCGCCACCATCGGCGCCGCCGACGTGTTCGGCCTGCCGGTGTCGACCACGCATGTGCTGTCGTCCGGCGTCGCCGGAACGATGGCGGCCAACGGCTCCGGCCTGCAGCTTGCGACCATCCGCAACCTGCTGATGGCCTGGGTGCTGACGCTGCCCTGCGCGATCATGCTGTCGGCCAGCCTCTACGTGCTGTTCTCGTACTTGTTCTGAGACGGCCAAGTCGCCGAGACCGCAGCAGTCCGTCTTCGCTGCGACGCAACAGAAAGGCCTGCGCTACCGCGCGGGCCTTTTTTGCGTGGGTCGTGAATAGCGCTGCGCCCAATGGATCCGGCACGCAATCCGCTCGCCGAGCGATCGGTTTAAGAGGACGTCGCAAAAATAAAAATAATGAACGCCTGCAAGATCATGCAGGCGTTCTCTCAACCGGCTCCTTCGTCGTAGCCGGGCTTGCCCACCATCGCTAAAGCTTCGATAAATGACTCGCCCCCCTGACGTTTTCAAATCCAACTCATCGCAATGCAGGAGCTCACCGGCTCGGCAAGCTCCGGGCCGAGAAGTCGCAGCATTCCAGAGCGATGCCGGCGACGCGGGCAGCGAGCGGCGACAGATCCTGGACGCGATGCACGGCGAAATAACGGATCGGCGGGATCGCAGGCTCCGTCCTGATGACGCGCAGGCGACCGCTCTTGATCTCGGCCGCGAAATAGCTCGCGGTCAGAAAGGTGACGCCGAGGCCGGATGCCGCCAGCCCGGCCAGCACGTTCAAGCTATTGCACTGGACGACGCGGTTGATCCGCAGGCCGTTCGCGACCGCCCAGTCCAGCACCAGGCGCTGCAGGCCGGAGCCCTGGGTCTGGCTCAGGATTGGATAGTTTGCCATCTCGCGCAACGGAATGCAGTCCTCGACCGGGCCGAAGCCCGGCGCCGCTACCCATTCGAGTTGCACGGCCTTCAGAGGCACCATCATGAGGCTCGGAGTCTGCGGCGGATCGAGCCCGATCACGAGATCGAGATCGTTGGCGACGAGCTTGCCATATAGATCGATGCTTGCCGCGACCTCGGGCTCCGGAACTAGGTTCGGAAAATCGCGTTTCATCGCGACGATCAGCTTCGGCAGCCAGGTCAGGGCAACGAGTTCGGTGACGCCAAAACGGAAGGGGCCGGAGAACGTCGCCGAGCCGCCGGCCACTTCGCGAAAGCGCGTTTCCAGTGCCAGCATTTCAGCCGCGATCGGCAGGCTCGCCTCACCCGCCCGGGTCAGCCGCAAGGTGTAGCTCGCCCGGTCAAACAGCGGCTCGTTGATGACATCCTCCAGCTCCAAAATCCGCTTCGAGATCGTTGATTGAGCCAGGTTGAGCCGATGGGCCGCCTCGTTGAAACCGCCCAAAGTCGCCGTCCAATAGAACGCCTCGACCTGCTTCAAACTGACCGGCATCGACACACCTCAAGTAAGATCGCTGGCGCCCCCAAAAGGGCCTCTCAATGAAAAAAAGCGATCATCTCCAAGAATAATATTCGCTTTCTATCACTGAGGCTACGCCACATCATTTCGGCAGGTTCATTTCTCAATGCAGGTTCAAAGGCATGCCGATTATCGGCCAACGTATCAACCCAAGTGCACTCCCCGTTCCGGCAACCATTCTTGACGGCTTTCGGGAGGCCGCGGTCGCTGTCATTTCCGACAACATGAACCGGTTGCATGGCACCAAGAGCCTCAAACCCCATCACCGCTCCGGCCGTCTGATCGGTACGGCGGTGACGGTGAAGACGCGGCCCGGCGACAACCAGACCCTTCACAAGGCCTTTGCGACTCTGCGCGCCGGCGATGTGCTGGTCGTCGACGGCGCCGGCGACCTCGCTCAAGCTCTGGTCGGCGAGATCATGATGAGCCGAGCCAAGGCGATCGGCGTTGCCGGTTTCGTCATCGACGGTGCGATCCGCGACGTCGATGCATTCGTGCAAGCCGATTTTCCTTGCTACGCGCGAGGCGTCACCCATCGCGGTCCCTACAAGAGCGGCCCGGGCGAGATCAACGTGCCGGTTTCGATCGACGGCATGGTGGTAATGCCGGGAGACGTGGTGGTCGGTGATGCGGATGGCGTTGTGACATTCGATCGTGCCGATGCCTCCGAATTGCTGGCCCTGGTGCGCAAGCAGGAGGCCCGGGAGGCCGATGCGCTGGCGGCGATCGCAGAGGGCCGCCTCGACAATCCCCATATCAGCGTCGGGAAAACGTCATGAGCACGGCCGCGATCCCGCTTTCGGCCCGTGTTCGGAGAATCAAGCCCTCGCCGAGCATGATGGCGCGCATGCGCGCACAGCAGTTGAGGGCACAAGGCCACGATATCGTCGATCTCACCGCAGGCGAGCCCGATTTCGACACGCCCGAGCACATTCAGCAGGCGGCCACCGCCGCCATGGCTGCGGGCGAGACGCGCTATGCCCCGATCAACGGCACGCTGCGGCTGCGCAAGGCGATCGCCGCCAAATTCGCTCGCGAGAATGGTGTCGAATACGCGCTCGACGAAATCACCGTCGGCAGCGGCGCCAAGCAGGTCATCTTCAACGCGCTGGCAGCGACGCTGAATGAAGGCGACGAGGTGATCGTGCCGGCGCCATATTGGGTCTCCTATCCCGATATGACACTCGCCTGCGACGGCAAGCCCGTCATCGTCACCTGCGGCGAGAACGCCGGGTTCAAGCTGACGGCCGATGCGCTCGAAAGCGCGATCACGCCACGCACCCGCTGGCTGATCCTGAACACACCCTCGAACCCGACCGGCGCCTTTTACTCGGCGGCGGAGATGACCGCGCTGACCGACGTCCTGCTGCGCCACCGGCATGTCGCGCTGATGACCGACGATATCTATGAGCACATCCGTTTCGACGGCGGCGAGCCGGTCTGCCCCGTGGCCATTGCGCCGGCGCTGCGGGACCGCACCCTGCTGGTCAACGGTGTCTCCAAGACCTACGCGATGACAGGCTTCCGGATCGGCTACGGCGCCGGGCCGAAGCCGCTGCTGGCCGCGATGAACGCCATCCAGTCGCATTCGACGTCGGCCGCCGCCGCCATGAGCATGGCAGCCGCGGCTGCCGCACTGGAAGGTGACCAGAGCTTTATCGGCAAGATGCTGACTGCCTATAGGGCTCGGCGCGACCGGGCTGTCCAACTGCTGAACGCGATCGACGGCATCACGTGCAAGACGCCTGACGGCGCCTTTTACATTTATCCCTCCTGTGCCGGACTGATCGGTCGCAGGCGGCCCGACGGGCGTACCCTGGAGAGCGATCTGGACGTTACGTTATATTTCCTCGAGGAAGCAGGGGTCGCCGTGCTCGACGGGTCGGCGTATGGGCTGTCGCCCTATCTGCGCTTGTCGATCGCGACTTCGCTTGAAGCAATCGAAGATGCTTGTACGCGCATCAAGCGCGCCTGCGAGGCGCTACAGCAACGATAAAGGCAGGGGACACACCATGAAACTGATTTCAATCCTTGGACTGGCCGCGATTCTCGCAGGCGCCGCCACGGCAGGCAACGCCGACCAACTCGTCGACATCAAGGCGCGGGGCAAACTGATCTGCGGCACGCTCGGCACGGCCGAACCGTTCTCGTTCCAGCACCCGCAGACCCGGCAGATCGTCGGCTACGACGTCGACATCTGCCAGAAGGTCGCGGATTCGCTCGGTGTTGCACTCGAGCTGAAGCCGATCGCGGTCGAGGCACGCATTCCCGAGCTGATCCAGGGCCGCGTCGACATTCTCGCCGCCAATCTGGGCTACACACCCGAACGCGCCCAACAGATCGACTTCTCGTACTCTTATTTCGTCAGCCAGCAGAAGCTGATGGCGACCAAAGAATCAGGGATTACGACCCTCGACCAGCTCGCCGGCAAGAAAGTTACGGCAATCAAGGGCTCGACCTCCGAACAAGGCGTGCGTCGCCTGATTCCGACAGCCGAGACCGTGACCTTCCAGGATACGTCATCGGCCTACCTCGCTTTGGTGCAGGACAAAGTCGACGCGTTCTGCGCCTCCGAGCTGAGCCTGGTGAAGCTGCGCCAGCAGAGTCAGGCAAAGACGCCAATGGTGGTGATCGAGAAGTCGCTGTTCGTCGAGCCCTGGGGCCTGGGCCTGCGCAAGAACGAGACCGCGTTCAAGGATCACGTCAACAGCGTTCTCGCCAACCTCGCAGGTACCGGCGAATTCGACAAGGTCTTCTCGAAATGGCTCGGTGAAGGTACCCTATTCAACATCAAGCGCGATTTCGCGATCGAAGCGATCAAGGGCTGAGGCTTACAGCCGATTGCGGAGAGGACCGGCGCGATGGGATATGTCTTCGATCTCCGCGGCGTCCTCAGCGGCCAGTATCTGGACTGGTTCCTGATCGGCCTCGCCACCACGCTCGCACTGACTTGCGCCGCATGGTGCCTCGCCATGACGATGGGCATCGTCCTGACGTTGATCAGGATGATCCCGTTCCGGCCACTTGAATGGTTCGTGGCGCTGTATGTCGAGTATCACCGCAACGTTCCGCTGCTGGTGCAGATCTTCGTCTGGTACTTCGGCGTCCCCTCCCTGCTGCCACGCCCGGCCCGGCAGTGGATCAACGTCCATCACGGTGAGTTCCTGCTGGCCACCATCGCGCTCGGGCTCGCAGCGGCGGCCTACGTGGCCGAGGACGTCAGGAGCGGTATCCGCTCGATCCCCAAGGCGCAAAATGAGGCGGCGCGGTCGATCGGTTTCGGCTATCTCGGCGCGATGGGTTACGTGGTGCTGCCGCAGGCGATACGGATCGCGGTCCCACCGCTGATCAACCAGACACTCCTGCTGTTCAAGAACACCAGCCTCGCCATGGCGATCGGCGTTGGCGAACTGACCTATCGCACGCGCGAGGTCGAGAGCTACACCTTCAAGACCTTCGAGGCCTTTGCCGTCGCAACTGCCATCTATCTCACAATCTCGTTCGGCATCATGGCCTGTGGCGCCTATGTCGGCCGCCGCCTGAAGCTCGAGACGGTTTGATGCTGGAGATCCTTCAAGACAACTGGCTGCTGTTCCTGGTCGGCCAATACCCGCACGGGCCGATCGGCGGGTTGACCATGACGCTGTTCATGGCGACGACGGCCCTGGCCTTCTGCTTCCCCTTTGCCATCGCACTGGCACTGGCGCGGCTGAGCCGCTATCGCTGGCTGAGCAGTGCGGCAACGGCGATCGTGCACACGGTCCGCGGTCTGCCGCTGATCATGTTCATTTTCTGGACGTATTTCTTCTCGCCGCTGGTTATTGGCCGCGCGGTCGGCGGCGTTGAGACGCTGATCATCGCGTTGGTGGTCTATGAGGCGGCCTATCTTTCGGAGATCATCCGCGCCGGCATCGAGGGCCTGCCCAAGGGCCAGTTCGAGGCCGCCGCAGCGCTTGGTCTCGGCTACTGGACCACCACCTTCAAAATCGTACTGCCGCAGGCCCTCCACAACATGCTGCCGAGCATGGTCAGTCAGTTCGTCTCGACCATCAAGGAAACCTCACTGGGCTACGTCATCAGCGCTCACGAAGTGACCTTCGCCGCGAGCCAGGTGAACAACGTGCTGCTTACCCAACCCTTTGAGGTCTACGCTATCCTGGCGCTGACCTATTTCGTGCTGTGCTTTGCGTTGACCTCGCTGGCCCGTTACATCGAACGGCGCATTTCCGCCGGGCGCGTCGTCGCGACGCCGGTCGTCACGGTCGCGGCATGAGGCGGCCATGATCCGGTTCGAGAACGTCGACAAATGGTACGGATCGACGCAGGCGCTGGCCGGTGTCTCCGGCGTGGTCGGCCGCGGCGAGGTCAAGGTACTGGTCGGGCCGTCGGGTTGCGGCAAGTCGACCCTGATCCGTACCGTGACCCGGCTCGAGGCGATCCAGGGCGGCCGCGTGCTGGTCGACGGCGTGGATGTCGGCTCGCGCAGCGTAAGCATCAATCGGCTACGCCAACGTGTCGGCTTCGTCTTCCAAGCCTACAACCTGTTTCCGCATTTGTCGGCCATCGGCAACATCACCCTCGGGCTCACGAAATTGCGCAAGATGGGGAAATGGGAAGCCCGCGAGCGGGCACTTGCCGAACTCGCCCGCGTCGGATTGGCCGAGAAGGCCGAAGCGATGCCAGGCAAGCTCTCCGGCGGTCAACGCCAACGCGTCGCCATCGCCCGCTCGCTCGCCATGGACCCCGAGATCATGCTGTTCGACGAGCCGACCTCGGCACTTGATCCGGAGATGGTGGGCGAGGTGCTCGCCGTCATGAAACAGCTTGCCGCCAGCGGCATGACCATGATCTGCGTGACCCACGAGATGGGTTTCGCCCGAGAAGTCGCCGACGAGATCTGGTTCATGGAGCGCGGAGCGGTGACCGAGCGAGGCAAGCCGGCGGATCTGATCAACAGCCCAAGGCACCCCCGGCTGCAAGGCTTTCTCAGCACGATCTCGCGCGCCCCAAAATAAAATAATGAACACCTGCATGGGTATGCAGGCGTTCTCTCATGTTACGGCCAAACTAGCGGCTTGCTTCTCACCTCACGCCGGCAGCGCGTTCTCCACCAGCTTGATCCAGTACGACGTGCCATGGACGATCGCGTCGTCGTTGAAATTATATTCGGGGTGATGCAGGCCCGCGGTATCGCCATTGCCGCAGAAGATAAAGGCGCCCGGCCGCGCTTCCAGCATGTAGGAGAAATCCTCCGCGCCCATCAGCGGCGGGGTCTCGTGCACATTGGCTTCGCCGGCGATTTCCTTGGCGATCCGGGTGGCGAAGTCGGTCTGCGAGGCGTGGTTGACCGTGACGGGATACCCGCGCTTGTAAGTAAGGTCGATCTTGGCGCCGGTGATCTGCGCCACACCGGCGACGACCTCGCGCACCCGCTTCTCGACCAATGCGCGAACTTCCGGCGTGAGCGTACGGATGGTGCCGCGCAATTCAGCGGTTTGCGGGATCACGTTGCGGGCGTTGCCGGCATGAAACTCGCAGACCGAAATGACGGCCGACTCCAGCGGATCGACGCTGCGCGACACGATCGTTTGCAGCGCCGTAATCACCTGTGCACCGACCAGCACGGAATCGATGCAGATATGCGGCCGCGCCGCGTGGCCGCCGAGCCCCGTGATCTTGATGTCGAGTTCATCGGTCGCCGCCATGATCGGGCCGGAGCGAATGGCGAAGCTGCCGACCGGAATGCCCGGGCCATTATGCATGCCATAGACCTGCTCGATGCCGAAACGGTCCATCAGCCCGTCCTTGATCATCGCGTCGGCGCCGGCGCCGCCCTCTTCAGCGGGCTGGAAGATCACCACCGCATCGCCGGCGAAATTGCGCGTCTCGGCGAGGTAGCGGGCGGCCCCCAGCAGCATCGCGGTGTGGCCGTCATGGCCGCAGGCATGCATCTTGCCCGGCGTCTTGGAGGCATAAGGCAGGTTGGTCGCCTCCTCGATCGGCAGCGCGTCCATGTCGGCGCGCAGCCCGATTACCTTGATGTCGCCCTTGCCGGCCGGCTTCTTGCCCTTGATGACGCCGACGACGCCGGTACGGCCGAGACCGGTCGCGACCTCGTCGCAGCCGAATTCACGCAACCGGTCCGCCACGAATGCCGCGGTGCGGTGGACGTCGTACAGCAATTCGGGGTGTTGATGGATATCGCGGCGCCAGGCCTGAATATCGGGTTGAAGGTCGGCGACGCGGTTGACGATGGGCATGGGAATTCTCTGCTTGGCGGGTTTGAACGCTTGCCCTGTCTAGCATGCAAGACGCGCTCCACCCAACCCTCTGCCGCAGAGGTCCCATCCACTCGGGGCGCTTGCCAAAGGAGCGCGGCCGGGCTTGCCGGTCGCAAGGTCTTTCGCGTTCGCGGCCCCTAGGCGTGGTCGCCGTTGTTGCGGTGCAGGTTTGGAAACAGGAACACCAGCGGCAGCGCGAGCGGCCCGATAAACGCAGCAACCCATCCCCAGTTTCGGAAGCTGCGTCCCCGACGCCTGGCAATCAGACCGGCAAGATAGATCGAAATGACGAAAGCGACCAAGGTAACGATGTCCATGGTGCAAGCTCCTGCTCTGCCTTGCGCTAGGCATAGCATGGAGTTGGTCGGGCGGCGACCGGCCGTCAAGCACCTCGCGTTGACATGCCCGTGAACGGCCTCACGCCGCCAGCGTGTTCTCGACCAGCTTGATCCAGTACGAGGTGCCGAACACGATCGCCTCATCGTTGAAATTGTATTCGGGGTGATGCAGCCCTGCGCTGTCGCCATTACCGCAGAAGATCAGCGCTCCCGGCCGCTGCTCCAGCATGAAGGCGAAATCCTCCCCGGCCATCAGCGGCGGCATCTCCTGAACGTTGGCGTCGCCGGCGATTTCCCGGGCGGCACGAACGGCGACATCGGTTTGCGGGACATGGTTGACCGTCACCGGATAGCCGTGGGTGTATTCCAGATCGATCCTGGCGCCGGTCATCTGCGCCACTCCCGCGACGACCTCGCGCACGCGCCTTTCCACCAGCTTGCGCACGTCAGCATCGAGGGTCCGCACGGTGCCTTTCAGCTCGGCGGTCTGCGGAATCACGTTGCGGGCATTGCCGGCGTCAAACTGGCAGATCGAAATCACCGCCGATTCCAGCGGATCGACGCTGCGCGACACGATCGACTGCAGCGCGTTGATCAGCTGCGCGCCGACCAGCACGGAATCGATGCATTTGTGCGGACGCGCCGCATGCCCGCCGCGCCCCTCGATCCTGATGAAGACCGCATCGCCTCCGGCCATGATCGCACCGGGGCGAATGGCGAAGCTGCCGACCGGAATGCCCGGACCGTTATGCATGCCGTAGACCTGCTCGATGCCGAAACGGTCCATCAGCCCGTCCTTGATCATCGCGACGGCGCCCGCACCGCCCTCTTCCGCCGGCTGAAAGATCACGACCGCATCTCCGGCGAAATTACGCGTCTCGGCGAGATAGCGCGCCGCGCCCAGCAGCATCGCGGTGTGGCCGTCATGGCCGCAGGCATGCATCAGACCCGGGTTTTTGGAGGCGTAAGGAAGGTTGGTCGCCTCCTCGATCGGCAGCGCATCCATGTCGGCACGCAGCCCGATCACCTTCACCTCGCCCTTGCCGGCGGGCCTGCTGCCTTTGATGACGCCGACAACGCCGGTGCGGCCAAGCCCGGTGACAACTTCGTCGCAGCCGAATTCCCGCAACCGATCCGCCACCAATGCCGCTGTGCGGTGCACTTCGTACAGCAGTTCAGGGTGCTCATGGATGTCCCGGCGCCAGGCCTGGATGTCGGGTTGCAGATCGGCGACGCGGTTGACAATGGGCATGGCGATGATCGGTCTTTGGAGTTGAGAGGCTCTTCGGCTATCTAAATTAACATGCAAGGGACGGTCCACCCAGCACTCTGCTGCAGGGGACCGATCCACCCGGCAGCCTCCCAAGCGTCATGGCCGGGCTTGTCCCGGTCTTCCTCGTCTGACTAATAAGGCTGAAAGAACGTGGACGGGTGGAAACTGAAGAAAATGCCGCGCAGGCTTGAAGGTGATTTCGACTATATCGTCGTCGGTGCGGGCACCGCCGGCTGCATCATGGCCAACCGGCTGTCGGCCGATCCCAAAAACCGCGTGCTGATCCTGGAGGCCGGCGGCAACGACAACTGGATCTGGTTCCACATCCCGGTCGGCTACCTCTTCGCGATCGGCAATCCGCGCTCCGACTGGATGTTCAAGACCGAGCCGGAACCCGGCCTCAACGGCCGCGCGCTGGCCTATCCCCGCGGCAAGGTGATCGGCGGCTCGTCCGCGATCAACGCCATGATCTCGATGCGGGGCCAGGCCGCCGATTACGACCATTGGCGCCAGCTCGGCCTCACCGGCTGGGGCTATGACGACGTGCTGCCGCACTTCCTGCGGCTCGAGGATCATTTCCTCGGCGCCAGCGAGCATCATGGCGCGGGCGGCGGCTGGCGCATCGAGGCGCCGCGGCTCTCCTGGGACGTGCTCGACGCCGTCGGTGACGCCGCCGAGCAGATGGGCATCCGCCGCATCGCCGATTTCAACACCGGCGACAATGAAGGCATCAGCTATTTCCACGTCAACCAGAAGCGCGGCCGCCGCTGGTCTTCGGCGCGCGGCTTTCTCAAACCGGTGCTGAACCGCCAGAATTTACGGCTGGAAAAGAACGTGCTGGTCGACCGGCTGATCGTCGAGAACGGCCGCGCCGTCGGCGTGCGTTTCATGCAGGGCACCGAGATCATCGAGGCGCGCACCAAAGGCGAAGTCATTCTCTGCGCCGGCGCGATCGGCTCGACGCAGGTGTTGCACCGCTCGGGCATCGGCCCCGCCGACTGGCTGTCACCGCTCGGCATCGACGTCACGCTCGATCGCCAGGGCGTGGGGCGCAATCTGCAGGACCACCTGCAGCAGCGCGCGATCTACAAGGTCGAGGGCGTCCGCACCCTGAACGAGACCTATTACAACCTGTTCCGGCGCGGCCTGATGGGGCTCGATTATGCGTTTCGCCGCCGCGGCCCGCTGACCATGGCGCCCTCCCAGCTCGGCATCTTCACGCGCTCCGATCCGACCCGCGAGCGCGCCAACATCCAGTTCCACGTGCAGCCGCTGTCGCTGGATAAATTCGGCGATCCGCTGCATCGCTTCCCCGCCATCACGGTCAGCGCCTGCAATCTGCGCCCGACCTCGCGCGGCACGGTGCGCGTGCGCTCCGCGCAGGCCGACCAGGCGCCCGCGATCGCGCCGAATTATCTATCGACCGACGAAGACCGCCAGGTCGCCGCCGATGCCATCCGCACCACGCGGCGGCTGATGAAGCAGCAGGCGCTGGCGCGATTTCATCCCGACGAATATTTGCCCGGTCCCACCGTCGGCGACGACGATGCGTCGCTGGCAAAGGCCGCCGGCGATATCGGCACCACGATCTTTCATCCCGTCGGCACCGCGAAGATGGGCTCAGCTTCCGATGCCAGCTCCGTCGTCGACGAGCGCCTGCGCTTTCACGGCATTGCAGCCTTGCGCGTCGCCGATGCTTCCGTGATGCCGACGATTACCTCGGGCAACACCAATACGCCGACTGCGATGATCGCCGAAAAGGGCGCAGTGATGATTTTGGAGGATGCGCGCGCTTGACGAACCCGCCGCGCATTTCGATCGGCGACGTCAACACGCACATCGCGCTGGACACAGCGCCGGCGCGACCGACCTTCTGCCGGGGCGGGAACTCCGGCAGAATTGAACGACTGCAATCGCAACTGGAAAGAGTTTTCTTTTCCGCGCCTCCGGCTCGCTTCTACGCCGGCGGAGGATACCGCTCGAATGCCGGCAATTCGTGCGCGCGCTCCATCCAGCCGACCCGCTCGGCGACCTGGATGTGCACCGTGACTGGAACCGCATCAGGATCGTCATAGGTGCCGCTTTGCACGTCGATGATCCCGGGCAGCATGTTCGTATTGATATAGAAGAGCCCGGTGCCGCAATTGGCGCAAAAATGCCGCCGGCCATGTTCGGAAGACGCGTAGATCTTCGGCTCGCCCTGCGTCACCTTGACCGCGTCTTCGGCGTACATCGCCCAGCCCACCATCGGCGCGCCGGCGTGCCGCCGGCAATCCGCGCAATGACACAGCGCATGCACGATCAGCTCGCCCTTCACCTCGTAGCGGATCGCGCCGCAATGACAGCCGCCGGTAATGCGCATCGCTCTGCTCCTCGTGATCTCCAGGGGTGAGATTATCATCGCGTGGATCAGGCGAAACTGCGGCATAAGCGCATTGGCGCCGCGCAGAATTCAGCATGTAGCCCGGATGGAGCGCAGCGCAATCCGGGACTCCATCATCCGGAGAAACTTCCCCGGATTACGCTGAGCTTCATCCGGGCTACGAAGATTTTACGCCGACTTCCGCACGGCGTTGTCGACCAGCGTCTTGCCGAGCGACCAGATCGCGCCGGGCACCTTGTGGCTGGAGGCGATCACGGTGTCGAACGCCTTTTCGATCCAGCCGCAGTCTTCCTCGGTGATCACGAGCGGCGGCAGCAGCTTGATGGTGTGGCTGCCGTGACCGGACACTTGCGTCAGGATCTTGTGATCCTTGAACAGCGGCACGGTGATGAGCTGGCAGAACAGGCCCTTGTTGGCGGTCTCGAGCACGTTCCAGGAAGCCTTCAGCCGCAGCGATTTCGGCGGGCCGAACTCGATGCCGATCATCAGCCCCTTGCCGCGCACTTCCTTCAAGAGTTCGTAGCCGGGCACCATGCGCGTCAGCGCCAGCCGAAGCTCGCCGCCGCGTTTCGCCGCCTGCTCGACCAGCTTTTCGGCCTTCATCACTTCGAGGGTGGCGATACCGGCCGCCATCGCCAGATCGTTTTTCGCAAAGGTCGAGCCGTGCACGACCGCACGATCCATTTGATTGAAGATCTTGTCGAAGATGCTCTTGCGCGTCAGCAGCGCGCCGACCGGCACATGTCCGCCCGACAGCGCCTTCGCGAGCAGCACCATGTCGGGTTCGACATTCCAGTGCTCGACCGCGAGGAACTTGCCGGTGCGGCCGATCCCGGTCTGGATTTCATCGGCGATGAACAGCGTGCCGTATTTGCGGCACAGCGCGACGGCGCCCGGCAGAAACTCGTCGGTGGGCATGTTGACGCCCTTGCCCTGGATCGGCTCGACGATGAAGGCGGCGACCTGACGCGACGACAGCGCCTGCTCGAGGGCTGCCAGATCGTTGAACGGGATCTGGGTGCAGCCCGGCAACAGCGGCTCGAAGCCGCTGCGGAAATTCGAATCGTCCATCAGCGACAAGGCGCCGTAGGACAGTCCGTGAAAGGAGTGAGAACAGGAGACGATGCCGGGCCGGCCGGTGGCGCCACGCGCGAATTTGATCGCGGCCTCGACGGTTTCGGCGCCCGAATTGGCGAAAAACACCTTGTCCAGATATGGCACATGTTCGAGCAGGCGTTCGGCCAGCACGCCCGCCAGCGTCGAGACGTCGAGCTGCACCAGATTCGGAAAATCGCTGTCGAGGACGCTTTTCAGCGCATGGCGCAACGCCGGATGGTTGCGGCCAATCGCAAAAACGCCAAAACCGCTCAGTAGATCGAGATACTTCGCCCCGTCACGATCGAACAGGTATTGACCTTGACCCTTCTGAAAGCCGACGTCATAGCCAATGGTCTTGAGCACGCGGACGAGCTGCTCGTTCAAGTGGCGCGAGTGCATGGAACTGCGCTGCGCCTGGCGCTCCACAAACATCTCGGAAACGTCTAGATTTGAACTTAGCATTCGTTACATACGTCGGTTGATGGCCATTTCGTCAACTGAAAACGCTCAATGCGGCGTTTTGACCCCGCTTCGATCATCTACTTAAGCATAGGTTTGAACCATGTTGCACTGCCTAAGAACTATCGCGCCAAGAACTGTCGCGCATAGAATAGTTATTTCCGGATTCATTTTGGCCACAAGTGTTACCTCCGCGCTGGCCGCCGATCCCACCGGTGACTGGAAAGTAGCCGACGGCGTCGCAAATATTCGCGTCGCCCAATGCAACGGCAACATCTGGGGCGCAGTTGCCTGGGAGAAGACGCCGGGTGGCCGGGACACGCATAATCCGGATGCCTCCAGGCAAAGCAGGCCGACGCTCGGCATGCCGATCCTGATCGACATGAAGAAGAAAGCCGGTGTCGATGCGTGGGAAGGCCAAGTCTACAACGCCAAGGACGGACAGCTTTACAGTTCGACCATCAAGCCAGTTGGTAGCGACCAGCTCGAGATTCAAGGCTGCGTGCTGGGCTTCCTGTGCGGCGGCGAAACCTGGACCCGCGTCGGACCGCCAATTCCCTCAAGCCCGTCCAACAGCATGGCCAAGGGCGCGCCCAAAAATCCGTCAGCTACTCCCGCCGCACCGAAGGCCGGTGCCTCGGCGACGGCACCCGGTCTGACGCCCGCGCCTGGCTCGCCGGCGGCAGCCGGCGCACCGAAGACCACGGGTGCGGTTAACCCGGCGCCGAAGCCGGTCGCCGGTCAGAAGCAGGCCGCCGCCGATCCGGTCGGCGATATCTGCCTACTCCCCGATATCGCGCGGTTTGCCCATTAGCGCGGGCTGAAACAGCAGCACCGCGGCCAACGTGGTGACGAGCGACAGCGCCAGCAATTTACCCATGCTGGCGGTGCCGGGATGACTGGACAGCCACAGGCTTCCGAAAGCCGTGGCGGTCGTCAGCGCACTGAAAAAGATCGCGCGGGTCAGGCTGGTCTGCAGCAGGTTGGTTCTGCCCGAGCGCCACGCCGTCACGTAATAGATCTTGAAGGCGACGCCGATGCCGAGCATCAGCGGCCACGCGACGATGTTGGCAAAATTCAGCGGCAGCCCGATCAGCACGCAGATTTCCATCGTCACCGCGCCGGCGACCAATAGCGGCACCAGCGTCAGCAGCACGTCGGTGACCCGCCGCAGCGCCAGCCAGAGCAGCAGGCTGATCACGATCAGCGCCCAGATGCCGGCGTGGATGAACGCCCGCACCACCGTATCGCCGGATTTGAGAATCGAGACCGGGCCGCCGATCGCGTTCGGCTCGGCCGTCAGCACCGCATCGGCAAACTTGCGCAGCACCTCATTGTCGTTGGGATCGCCCTTCGGCAGCGCCTCGACGCGCATCAGGCCGTCCTTGGTCTTCCAGCTACTGACGAGTTCGGGCGGCAGCGTCTTAAGCGTAACGGGCTGGGCCTGCATCGTGTTCTTGAGCTGGTCGAACGTCACCTTGAGCGGAACGACGAAAATGCCCTGCGCCTTGTCGCGAACCGCTTGCGTGGATTCGGCCAGCTTCGACAGTGCGTCCGCCAGCCGGCGTGCGGCGACCGCGCCCGGGCTCTTGCCGTCGCCGACGGTCTTGCGCAGGCTGTCGACCGAGCTCTTCAGCGCTTCGACGTTCTCCGCATCGCTCGGCGCGGCATCGACGGAGTCCGGATTGAGCGCGGGACCGACCACCTTGGCGGCCTGCGCGATCAGCTTCAATTTGGCCGGCTGATCCTCCGGCACGAAGCTGTCGAGCGACATCACGCGCAGCACTTCCGGCACCTTCTCCAGCTTCGCCTCGATCTTCTTGGCGTCGGCTTCCGAATTCGTCATCACGTTGATGGCGTTGGCACCGGTGTTCGGATCCTTGCGCAAATCGAGGAAGGTCGCGATCGACTCCACGTGCGAATTGCGCAGATTGATCGGGTTGAAGTCGAACTTCATGAAGTAGAGCAGCGGCAGGCCGGCCACCGCGACCAGAATCGTGCCGGAGATGATGATGACGCGATGCCGTTCGAGGAAATCATCGACCGGCGCCAGGAACGCATAGCCCACCGCATCGTTTTCGCCGGGCGGATTGAGCAACGTCAGCAGCGCCGGCAACGTCGTGATGCTGGTGATGAACGCCACCAGCATGCCGGCGCCGGCGATCTTGCCGAGTTCGGAAATGCCCTGGTAGTCGGTCGGCAGGAAGCACAGGAAACCGGCCGCGGTCGCCATCGCCGCCAGCGACAGCGGCACCGCCGAGCGGCTGGCCGCGCTCTCCAGCGCGAGCCTAAGATCGTCGTTCTTGAAGCGCTCCGAACGGTAACGGACGCTGAACTGGATGCCGAAATCGACGCCGAGGCCGACGAACAGCACCGCGAACGCGACCGACAGCAAATTGAGCGACCCCACCATCATCAGGCCGACCGCCGTGGTGATGGCAAGGCCGACGAAAAGATTCACGAACACCGCGAAGATGATCTTCGACGAGTGCAGCGCCATCCAGAGAATCACGAGAACGATGAGCACGGTGCCGAGGCCGTTGATGATCGCGCCGTCCTGAACGGTGGCGTATTCCTCGTTGGCGATCGGGACCGGCCCGGTCAGCCGCACGCGTGCGCCATATTCGCTGGCGAAATTAAGGGCCTTGGCCGCCTCCCGGATGGCGTCGGTGGCATCCTTGCCGGGCTCGAGCGCGTTGTAATCGAGCTTCGGCTTGAACTCGATGAAGGCGCGCCTGTCGGAATCGGTCAACGGCGTGTCGCTGACCAGTTCGCGCCAAGAAAAAGTCGCGGACGTCGCCGAGCCCTTGCTCAGGGTGTTCTCGACCGTCTGCGCGATCAGGTTGAAGGTCCGTTCCGCATTGTCGAGCTTGACCTGGCCGCGCTTGATACCGGCAAGGCCGGTTTCCAGCGCGCCGGTCAGACCGCGAATCGAGGGATCGCCGGCCATGATCTCGATCAGGGGCGCTGCGGCTTCGAGCTGCCCGGTGACCTTGCCGACCTCTTCCACCGGCAGGAACAACAGCCCGTTCTTTTCGAAGAACTCGCCGGAACCAAGCGGCTGCACCGATTCGAAATGTTGGGTATCGCCCACGAGCTTGTCAGCCAGCGCCTTGGCGGCCGCGCTGGTGAGTTCAGGCGTCGGCGCCTCGACGACGGCCAGAATCAGCTTCTCGCGGTCGAACGACTGTTCGAACTGGTTGTCGCGCTTGCGCCAGTCGAGCTCGGGCGAAATCAGCTTGTTGATGTCGGTATTGATGGAGAAGTTGCGGGCCGTGTAGACGCCCGCCCCCACCGCAAGGATCAGCGAGGAAATGACGACCAGTGTCGCAAACCGCGTACAATTTCTAACAATCGAGACAACAAGGCTGGTCAGCACATCATTTCTTTCTAAGTCTTAAGGAGGCTTGCCGGAAACGCCCGCTGTCTAGCGGAGTTCCAGAGGGCGATCTACATGAGTCGATCTTGGTCGATCTAATGTCTTGGTTACTTTCAGAGGGGTGCGGAGAGGCCGCAAAACAGGCCGAAACCGCGTTGAGGAACCCCATATAGACCCCCACTCCGGGCGAGAAAGTGACGAAGCCGTGAGGAATCGGACGTAATCCGTATTATGATACCTCTAACGATCCCTGGCCGCACACGGCCTTTTGCGATCCGGCTTTTCTAGCCGCTACTTTTTTGACACAAAGCCCTGTGCTTCCATGTGCTTGAACGGGGGATTACCTCCGGAAGCCGGTGGTGCGGTTATTGCAACTCTCCGGGCAGCGGTCCGGCAGTGCCGGCGGCACGGAGGCATTTGAATGAATTTGGTGCAACTTGCGTAATGAGCGTCCCATGGAAGTGTATCTAGCGCAGCCCCGCGGATTTTGTGCGGGCGTCGTGCGTGCCATCGAGATCGTCGAGCGTGCGCTGCAGAAATACGGCCCGCCGGTCTATGTGCGCCACGAGATCGTGCACAATAAATACGTGGTCGAAAGCCTGAAAAACAAGGGTGCGATCTTCGTCGAGGATCTGTCGGAAGTTCCCCCGCTGGCCGTGACCGTGTTCAGCGCCCATGGCGTGGCCCGCAGCGTCGAGGAAGAGGCCGCCTCGCGCTCCCTGCCGGTGCTCAATGCCACCTGCCCGCTCGTCACCAAGGTCCACAATCAGGGCAAACGGTACATGTCGAAGGGCCGAGCCCTGATCCTGATCGGCCATGCCGGCCACCCCGAGGTCGAGGGCACGATGGGCCAGGTTCCAGGGCCCGTCCTGCTGGTCCAGAACGTCGACGATGTGGCGGCCCTGACGCTGCCGACCGACACCCCGGTGGCCTATATTACCCAGACCACGCTGAGCGTTGACGACACAAAAGACATAATTGCGGCCCTTCAGGCCCGTTTTACAGATATTCAAGGCCCCGACATCCGGGATATCTGCTATGCGACACAGAACCGCCAATCTGCGGTAAGGGACCTGAGCAAACTGGTGGACGTCATTTTGGTGGTGGGGGCCGCCAATAGTTCCAACTCAAACAGGCTTCGCGAAATCGGCACCGAAGTCGGCGTCGCGAGTTATCTCATTGCCGATGGCAGCGAGTTGAACCCTGATTGGCTGAAGGATGCGAAGGCCGTCGGCATCACGGCGGGCGCCTCGGCGCCCGAAGTTTTGGTCGATGACGTAATCGAGGCTTTGAGACGTATCGGACCCGTCACGGTGTCGGTGCTTCCTGGGAGGGAAGAAAATATCGAATTCCGGCTTCCAGCCGAACTGACTGCGGGCTGATCCACTTCACGACGACCTAGGTCCAGAAAGAAATCTTGTAATGGCAATACCGTTTTTCAAGGAAATACGTATCGGCGGCTACATGATCAAGCAGAAGCTGCTTGGCCGGAAACGCTATCCGCTGGTGCTGATGCTCGAGCCGTTGTTTCGCTGCAACCTCGCCTGCGTCGGCTGCGGCAAAATCGACTATCCCGATGCGATCCTCAATCGCCGCATGTCGGCGCAGGAATGTTGGGACGCGGCCGATGAATGCGGCGCGCCGATGGTGGCGATCCCAGGCGGCGAACCGCTGATCCACAAGGAGATCGGCGAGATCGTGCGCGGCCTCGTGGCGCGCAAGAAGTTCGTCTCGCTCTGCACCAACGCGCTGCTCCTGGAAAAGAAGCTCGATCTGTTCGAGCCGTCGCCCTATTTGTTCTTCTCGGTGCATCTCGACGGGCTCAAGGACCACCACGACAAGGCCGTGTCGCAGAAGGGCGTGTTCGACCGCGCCGTTTCCGCGATCAAGGCCGCCAAGGCCCGCGGCTTCACCGTCAACGTCAATGCGACCATCTTCGACGGCCATGCCGCCGAGGACATTGCCAAGTTCCTCGACTTCACCACCGAACTCGGTGTCGGCGTCTCGATGTCGCCCGGCTACGCCTATGAGCGCGCGCCGGACCAGGAGCACTTCCTCAACCGCACCAAGACCAAGAAGCTGTTCCGTGACGTGTTCGCGCTCGGCAAGGGCAAGAACTGGAACTTCATGCATTCCGGCCTATTCCTCGACTTCCTCGCCGGTAACCAGGAATACGAGTGCACGCCTTGGGGCATGCCGGCGCGCAACATCTTCGGCTGGCAGAAGCCCTGCTATCTGCTCGGCGAGGGCTACACCAAGACCTTCAAGGAATTGATGGACACCACCGACTGGGAAACCTACGGCACCGGCAAGTACGAGAAGTGCGCCGACTGCATGGCGCATTGCGGCTATGAGCCGACCGCCGCCAACGCTGCAATTGCCAATCCCTTGAAGGCGATGTGGGTGGCGCTGCGCGGCGTCAAGACCACGGGCCCGATGGCGCCCGAGATCAACCTCGATAGCCAGCGCCCGGCGCAATACATCTTCTCGTCGGAAGTGCAGAAGCGCCTGTCGGAAATCCGCAAGGACGAAGCGGATGCCGCCGCTGCCAAGCAGCAGCAAAAGGCCTCCACGGCCGCCTGAGGCCTGCCGGGGCGCAACGAAGCTTCGGCTCGTTGCGCGAAGGCTGGTTAAAACAAGGCTGGGCAAAACAAAGCCGATCAAAACAAAAATGCCGTCGCTCAGCGACGGCATTTTTCGTTGATGCAGGCAATGATCAGGCGTTGGTCGCGACCAGCCCCTCGCCGCCGGAGATGAAACCGCGGCAACCGCGCAGCGAGCGCAGTGCACGATTGAAATCGATTCCGGTGGAGACCAGCGCGCGCAGCGTCCTCGGATTGCGCGCGAGGCCGCGCAGCACCTTGCGCACGTCGATATCGCCGTTCGGCTTGATCGCGCTCTTGGCCAGCGCCGGCAGAGAACGGCTGGCGGGATCGGAGATCACGCGCAATGCCGCGAACGGAAGCCCCGCCTTGGCCGCATAGGCCGCCGCGATATGGCTCTCCATGTCGACTGCCGCAGCCCCCGTCTCCGAATGTAGCGCAGCCTTGCAGGCGGTCGCCGCAATCACCTGTTCCACCCCGGCCAGACCGCCGCGGACCACGCGCCGGCGCCGCAGCGCCGCGCTCGCGATCATTTCCTCGTTGAGGGCGAGACCAGCCAGAAAACGGCTATCGCCGGACAGAACCTCGGTCGCGACCACGACGTCGCCCGATTTCAACGACGGATCGAGCCCGCCGGCGACGCCGAAGGAGATAACGCCCCTGAATGTCGATGAATCCAGTGTCGCGAGCAGAGCGCGCAATTGCTGCGGATCGCTACTGCTGCAGATCACGATCATGCCTGGACCGGCCGCAATGCGGGCCTCCTGTACCAAGCCTGTAACGATCAAAACCGGTCGCGGATCAATTTGATTGAGATCACCCGAATTGAGATCACCCGCATTGTCCACGATCGCGGCGGCCCCCGCCCCCAAAGTCACATCCCGACCCCTACCACCCTGCTGTTGGTGCTTCTCAAATTTCGGTACCGCGCCAGCGCCCAGAGCGGAAAGAACTTCGAGTAGCCATGATAACGCAAATAAAACA
>Ga0307517_10001175_pt1 | contig 44094 bp, 56 predicted proteins | sample 23_EM_MG_FD_194515 | JGI IMG/M metagenome (GOLD analysis project Ga0307517, IMG submission 194515) | Populus trichocarpa ectomycorrhiza microbial communities from riparian zone in the Pacific Northwest, United States - 23_EM | ecosystem: Host-associated > Plants > Roots > Unclassified | place...
GGACCGGTGGCGTAGTGGTTATCGCATTCGTCTTACACACGAAAGGTCCCAAGTTCGATCCTTGGTCGGTTCATTTTTTCCCCAAGGTTTCTTTTGGCTCCGTCCCTCGATATCTTCCATTAATCTTTAATTGCGGCCAGCTTCAGTACCTGTCAAGCACGCCCAACCCGGTGATCCGTTTAATTAATCGCGTGGCGATTCCTGAGGTGCTGCAAGCGTGGGAATCCACATATGCAGTTGTAAGGATTTAGCCGAGTGGCTGCGATCCGCACAACCATCTCGACCGCTCGAAGTTCTTGCAATCTGAAGTCTCGAATATGGTCAAAGGTATGGATTTCCCTCACGCTTCAATTGTCCACAACTGACCCTCCATCATCCATAGTTTACAAGCCCGGAAAGGTCGGAGTGATCAACTCAAAACGGCGTTCATAAAGTCTCACCTTTGAAGATACCGGATAGGTTGCTATTGTCCTCCAAGGACGCCAAGCCGGAAGAAAGGTCGTCGTTATCAAGCAGAACGATGAGGGGACCAAGGAGCGGCCCTTCCCTCACGCCATCGTCGCTGGTATCGAGCGCTACCCCCTGAAGGTGACAAAACGAATGGGAGCTAAGAAGCTGGCCAAGAGGAGCAAGGTCAAGCCTTTCATCAAGGTACGCTTCAAGTAAATTGACCGCGTTTTGGATGGGAACCCGAGGACGCGTTTTCAGGTCGTCAACTACTCTCACTTGTTCCCCACACGATATGCCTTTGAGTTGGAGGGTTTGAAGGGATCCGTCTCTTCTGAGACCTTCAAGGAGCCATCACAGCGGGAGGATTCCAAGAAGAACATCAAAAAGCAGCTGGAGGAGAGGTACCAGAGCGGGAAGAATAAGTGGTTCTTCCAGCCATTACGGGTACGTTGTCTCACGTTGTTTGCCGCTGGTTGGGTTTGGTGCTCACAGATATCTCGTTTTCCTCAACAGTTCTGATTGCACACATTGTCGATGTTGTTCAGTATATTAAAATCCCCCTCATGTGTACACCACGACCATGATCCGTACATGATCCATGCATCGGTCCTTTGAACGAGCGGAAAGACGGGAACAGCTGCGAACTTCGTCCGAAGCGCTGAGATTAGATCGCGTCCGCTTATCACCATGAACTTCCACGATCGTCCCACTACTTGTTCAGAACCTCAAAGATGACCGCGAAATGTCTCGTAAGGGGATCTATTAGTGTGTTTAACGAAGGTGGTGCAATCCGGGGAACTAATTCTTGACTTTTCCCCAGACATCGATGAGTATTTTCATGGTATTGTGGAATGCTTGGTTGGTTTTCGGGCACCCCCTGATTGAGGATTATTCTCAAAGTGAAATCTATATCGCGACCGGGGGAGACAATATCTTCCTCTGGCTTTGAAAGTCGACCAGGGGGCAAGGGAGCCAACCAGGCCGTGGCCATCGCGAGGGCTGGTGGGAGTGTAGACTTCATCGGGATCGTTGGATCGAACGGAAAGTGGCTAATCGATGAACTTCGCGGCCACGATGTTGGTGTCGATAGGATGGTAATCGTTGAGGTTCGTACATCACGCTCAATCGTGTCAGTGATTATGTTGAAGGTGGAAGTAGAGTGTTACGACTGGGAGAGCATTGATCCAGGTCGCTGAAGATGGGGAGAACTCGATTGGTACGGAGACTTTACCATTGGGCCTAAAGGAAATTGCCAACGTTCCTGCGTTATCCAGTCCTCCACCACGCGGCGAACCACCTTGAACTTCTCCCGCCTTCACCTGGGTCTCTCGAAGGTTTTACGCACCTTCTTTTACAGAACGAGATTCCATTGAAGTCGACGATGGAATACTTGTTCGTTGCTCACACGCTGGGTATCGTCACGATAATGAACCCTTCGCCCCTCCCGACTGTTGAACAGGCGCGAGAGTTTCCCTGGGGGAAGTTGACGTGGTTGATCGTGAACGAAGGGGAAGCGAGAGACCTGCTCACAAGTGTAGGGGAGCTTCACTCAGTGGACGCGATTGAACTGGTAATCTCTCCTGAGGGGATCCCAGAGGACCTGACAGCCGTTCGCTCTGTCCACAGGGTCGGCTCGAAGCTGGCTAATCATCCCACGTTCGAATGCACCAACATCATTTGCACGCTCGGTTCGGTTGGCCTCGTCGTGTTCGTGTCTTTGGCCGAGGGTGTCGAGAAGAGAGCGTTTTACCTCCCCGCGGCGAAGCTCGACGGCCCCGTTGTGGACACGACCGGGGCCGGTGATTGCTTCACGGGTTATTTTGTTTCGGGGTTGATGGGGCTCAAACGATGTCACAAAGAAGACCTGGTCGGCGTCTTGACCACAAGTATAAAGGTTCGTCCCCCTTAGGAATTTCCCAATACTGGGCTCTAACCTGGTGATATGGACGCACAGGCAGCGGGAATTTGTGTACAGAGGAGAGGAACGATCGACAGCATCCCGCTGCGAGAGGAGGTCGTTGTATGACTTATTAAAGACGTTGGGATAGCAGGGGGGGTTTGTGGAGAATCCCGAAATGGAACAAAGGTCTTGCTTGGAATGACTCCGATGTACACCCGGATTCCGCACAGACAAAAGGGTGGCAAGCGATTGGGAAGATACCCCGGAGGATGCCCCATTCGGCAAAAACGTAAGTCAGGGGGTGGGCTATTGATCTGCGCGAAAGAACCAGAAAAGTAGCCTTCCTTCCTTTGAAAGGAGACGCTTCCGGCGATTCCAAAGCGTAATCGATTGAATGAGAACATATCCCTTCGGCAAATCTGTGGCTGGACATCCCTCTTTACTGGCAACCAGCATCAGCGAGTTGCTCCGTCGCATCAAGTCCCCCTCGGATGTCAAACGACGCCGGTTTTTGTGGCAAGACACGAGGCTGAGACTCTTTCCAAGAAAATTGCTTACCGAAAGCAAGGTGAGCACGCCCCATTGTGATCGCTGCCCAAAGATGGACGAACAATAGAGGAAAACTCGCATTTCCGGTGGCCAGGGTCCATGGCTTAATCACCAGCGGCAACCTTGCGGGCTGCTTTGTGAATCTACCAGCAGGCGACCACATGCCATTATGTGCTTTGACCGCGACCTTCGGGCGGGCCTGGGTGACTCAAGGTATGGAGGGCTAAGCGGCTGATTGGTTGCCACACTTCGGGAGCGTCAGGCGCCGGCCACTGACTCTCACGACTGGCCGCCAACCTATATATGATCACAACCTTTTTCAGCCACTGACAACCCATTGCTCTTTCCCTCTCATTCGTATCTCAACCTAATCACCTTGCATAATCATGAGCTACAGGGGCGATCGCGGCGGCCGAGGACGTGGCGGTAGGGGAGGAGGAGACGGAGGTGGAGGTGGATATCGCGGAGGTCGTGGAGGTGGCGACGGAGGTGGATATCGGGGAGGTCGCGGAGGTGGCGATGGAGGTGGATATCGCGGAGGTGGTGACGGAGGTGGATATCGCGGAGGTCGTGGTGGAGGTGATTTTAGAGGAGGCCGCGGAGACTTCAGAGGTCGAGGGAGTGGAGGCTTCGACCGTGGCGGAGGTCGAGGACGAGGTGGTCCTCGGGAACAGGGAGGGTACGTGGCCTTTTTCGTCCATTTTTTCCTCTAATCTCATCTGAAACATAGTGTATTCGCCGCGAATGTCCCGTCGACGTTGGACGCTCGTCTTACGGACAAGTCTCAAGATCAGCTCATAGCCAGCATGAAACAGATGACTATCAAGCCGTCGGACCTTCCCCCTAGGCCGGACTTTGGCACCGTTGGACCGAGCTTCAAGATGAGGACCAACTTTTTCCCAGTAAAATTGCCGAAGAAGACGATCTTTGAGTATGACATCGCAATTACCCCCAGTGTTGCTATCAAGCGGGTCAAGCGTAGGATCTTCCAGTTGGCTGAGGCGACCAACGATTGGACCAAACACGGCCTCAAGGGAAAAGTGGCACACGACTTTTCCTCGAAGCTCGTTGCGGTCAACAAGCTCCCCGACCCATTGGTCATCAAGATCATCTTTGTGGACGACGACGAAGACGCCAAGGAGACCAAGGAGAAGAAGAAGCAGAAACCGAAGGAATATACCTTAACCTTCAAATTCGTGAAGGATTTGGATACCAGCAATCTCATCGAGTACGTCAACCTTGACTTCCTTGTTGACGTAATCACCTAACTTTGTCTTCAAGTTTCCTCGCCGGGCAGGATCGAGCCTACGAGGTTCTGCCAATCATCTCTGCACTCAATCTGGTTCTCGCCGCGTTTCCCAACAGCCCCGCCGGACAGGGTGTAATGGTTGGTCGTAACAGGTTCTTCTTCAGGTCTGGCGGAGTGCGGCCCGTGAGTCTCGGCGGAGGCCTCGAGGCGTGGAAAGGATTCTACTCTTCGGTCCGACCGGCTTGGAAGCAGCTCATGGTTAACGTCAATGCTTGTACTACGGCTTTCTATCAACCCCAGAACTTGGCCGTGGCCATGATACAGTTCCAGGAGTCCAGCTTTGGCGCTCAAGCCTCCACTTTCGTCAGGGGAGTTCGTGTCAAGACCACACACCTAGGCTACAAGAAGACTGTCAAGAAACTGGCACGGGCTAATGCTCGTCAACATAAATTTGACAGCGGCGACTTCGGCACGGTCACCGTCGAGCAGTACTTCAAGAAAAGTACGTTGGTTCCCCCCTGAAGACCCTGCCGTGGAATACTAACGAAAAGCTCCAGAATACAATATTGTCCTTTCCCACCCTGAACTACTGCTCGTGGATGTCGGGGGCAACAAACAAAATCTTCTTCCCCCGGAGATTTGCGAGATACTTCCAGATCAGCCATATCGTGGCAAACTGACCGACGAACACACTGCCGAAATGATCAAGGTCGCCGCGAGGCCTCCCAACATCAACGCTGGTCTCATCATGGATGAAGGCTTGAAGAGTCTTGGATTCAAACAGGGCGCTGGTCCGCTTAACGCCTTCGGCATTGGTATTGGCCAAGAGATGGCCGTCGTTCCCGGACGTCTTTTACCTGCCCCTGGAGTTAACTACGGCCAGGGCAAACCAAACGTTGACGAAAAGGCGAGCTGGAACCTTCGAGCTGTTAAGTTCGCCGTTGGTGGCAAGCTGGCGGAATGGGCGGTCCTCGTTCTCAGTGATGGCAATCGGGACGAGTTCCAGGGTGTCAATGACCCTGATCTCAAAAGGACTGTCAAAGGACTGGCGGATATGTGCAAGACTTCCGGTATGAGGGTCGAAGGGGACCCGCTCTACGCTGCCGTACGCCTCCCCAGGAAGTCTAGGGAGGACCCAGTTCGCGGTGAATCTATCAAAGCCATCCGAGCTGCTGTAATACAGCAATACCCGAAGAAGCCCACCATGATCTTGATTGTTCTCTCGAATAGCGACAAACACGTCTACAACGGTACCAAGCACCTTTTGGACGTATATCTTAAGGTCCCCAGCGTCTGTGTCCAGGTGTCCAAGTTCAGGAAGGAAAAAGGTCAACTCCAGTACTTCGGGAATGTCGCCTTGAAGATCAACATGAAGATGGGCGGTGTCAATCACAGGCTGGTCGACCCCCCTGGGACGGCCCCGACGCTCACTTGGTTGAGGGATCCCAGTCAACCGACCATGTTGGTTGGTATGGATGTAACCCACCCTAGTCCAGGCTCCGTCAGAGGGACCCCATCTATCGCCGCCGTCGTCGCTACGATCGATGACAATTTCGCGCAGTTCCCCGCCGGTCTGAGGATTCAAGAGACGAGGAAGGAGGTAAGCTTTCCGTATGGATTGAATACTGAACGCAGCTGACTCCCTACTAGATGATCACCGACTTGAAGATCATGATGGAAGAACGTCTTAAGCTCTACCAGAAACACAAGAAGACTCTGCCGCGCCGAATCATTGTTTACCGCGATGGTGTCTCGGAGGGACAGTTCAATACCGTCGTTGACGAAGAGTACCCACAGATGGTCAAAGCCTTCGATACCTTCGGAAATCCCAAACAGCAGTATCGACCTAAGCTGACAATCGTCATCTGCGGAAAGCGACATCATACACGCTTCTTCCCTACCGACTCGCAATTCGCGGATCAAAATGGGAACCCTAGGCCAGGAACCGTTGTGGATAGGGGTGTCACCGCTGTTTACGGTGAGCGTGCCTTTGGACAAGATCTACGCTGTGTGAGACTAACGGGCAACTTGCGCAGATTTTGATTTCTTCCTCCAGGCGCACTACGGTCTTCAAGGCACAGTTCGTCCTACACACTATTACGTCGTTCACGATGACATCGGGTTCAAGGCGGACCAGCTCCAGGCTCTCACCCACGCGGTCTCTTACATGTTCGCTCGTGCAACCAAAGCTGTCTCTCTCGCCGCCCCAGCGTACTATGCTGATCTTGCATGCGAACGTGGGCGCGCGTACTTGCACTCGCTTTTGCAAGGCATATCGGATGGTGGTGTGACTACCGCAAGCGGAACGACGGGTGAGAAGGAACAGGAGTTAGCTACGTTCCGGGAGGCGGAGAGGCTGTGGCATGGTGGTCCCGGAGGCGAGATCAAAGATACGATGTTCTATTTGTGATCCTCCCTTCCTTTCTCCTACGGCTTTTTTCTTTGTCCCCCTTTCCTGAGGCCTGAGGCTTTCCAGACGTGGGCAGTTTTCTTTTCATCTCATAGCATTTTGTGGGCCGTTGTCTTTTCTCTCCCCGACACGACAGGGCTGCACCTAGACCGGCTACCTTGAATTGTACTCCACCATGCATGTCAGATCCTATTTTTGTAATCAGAACACATATGTATGCTTGTAACATTTTTAGACGGTTTGCGGATCGCCGCTCGACCAGGCCAGCCCGAAATACAACTCGAAGCGCTTATCCGGGATGGGTGTGTGGCGCAATGGTAGCGCGTCTGACTTCGATTGTCTTTCGCCATCAGGAGGTTGCCGTTTCGGGTACTGTCACGCTCATCTTTTTTGCGTGCTCGCGATCTGGCTTCGCGACGCGCTTTCATCTGAGACGCGTCTCTTTCCCCCACCATCTTCATCCTCCATGTTCGGCCAACAGCAGCAGCAACAACCGACTGGTGGCCTGTTCGGATCTACGACGCAAGGGCCGACATCCACCGGTTCGGGGTTATTTGGCCCGACGACTCAACAACCAGCTGGTGGTGGCAACTTCGGCGCCACTCAAAACCCATCGACCTCGACTGGCACGGGTCCGTTTGGGCCTACTCAGCAGCAGCAATCCACAAATACTTTCGGATCTGCCACGGCTGGGGCTCAAGGAACGGGGCCATCCGGTGGCTTGTTTGGGGCCACGAACCCTCAACAGCAGCAGCAACAGCAACAGCCACAACAGGGCCCGATCTTTGGCGGCACGACAACCACCCTGGCTCAACCGAGTACCGGTGGAGGATTGTTCGGAGGCGCTACCGCTGGGACTACCCAACCGTCAACTAGTGGAGTGTTTGGCACCGGCACATCAACGCAGGGAAGTGGAGGGTTGTTTGGGGCTGGGAACGCTACCACTACCGGAAGCGGTCTCTTTGGGTCGACGACACAATCGACGCCCAGTACAGGAGGGGGATTATTTGGATCGCAACTAGCTGTAAGCACTCAACCCACCGGTTCCCTCTTTGGTTCGACCACGACCCAGCAGCCCCCGACCACGTCGATCTTCGGTACAAGCACCGCGACCCAACCCCAACCGGCCCAGTCAGGTTTATTCGGACAGTCGACGGTGGGATTTGGAGGGACTGGGGGAGGGCTTCTGAGCAGTACCCTGGCCGCTAGCGCGCTCAGGACATCGCTTGCTTCGTCCCAACTGAACCCGGATCCAGGGGTACAATGTGTCGCGTTGACGCAGCGGATCGAGGGGATTAAGAACGCTTGGGACGCAAATTCCCCTCAGTGTAAGTTTCAGGTGGGTGCTCGGTTTTCCTTTCGATTTTAGCGGCCGATTATCTAACTCCGCCGTTCTTATCTAGCATTATTTTTACAACCTCGTAGACCCCAACCAGGTCCGGTTGTATGGGCGCCCCGTGAACGCAAGCAATGAGGCGCTTTGGCAAAGGGCTGTACGAGAGAACCCTGATCCCGCCTGGTTGGTTATCTCATGGAACTGGTTAACCCAGACCCCATTGACGGCCTTCTAGCTTGGTTCCTGTTCTTGCTGTTGGGTTCGATGATTTACAAAAACGAGTGGATGCCCAGACGAGGCAAGCTACCTCCCATCAAGAAAAGCTTCAGGTAGGTTTTTACTGCAGAGGCATTGCCTTTGCACCTTTGACCGTGGCAATTATTAGGAACTGCGTAAAAGGATCGGAGCTTTGGCTCAGAGGCACGAACTTTCCAACACCCCGAGACTTCATCGTGCATCCGCCCAGCAAACCCAATTGACGCACCGTCTATTGAGACTGGTGCAGCATCTGCATCTATTGATACCCACTCTTCGTTCTTCTTCAATCCGCCCGGAAGAGGAAGCTCTGCGCGCGGCATTGGAAGAGATTGATGAAGAGATCCGACGACCTGGAGGAATGGGGAGGATGAGGGGCAAACTGAATGAACTCTGGGCGTTGATTGGTGCTGTCAAAGCTGTTCGGGAAAGAGACGCGAAGGGTGTTTCAGATGGGAACGTCGAATGGGCGGTTGTAGATGAGGAAGGTCTCGCTCAAATAGCTCAGGTACGCTTCCCTTGTTACACTCACACCACTTTTCTGGCGATCTCACTGCGTCTTTTAGATTTTGGCCGAGCAACAGGCTGGCCTTGCCTATCTGACGAAAACTCTTCAGAAAGGTCTCAACGACTTGGCGGTGATCAAGGGGACCGCTGGGTCGGCGGACACGGAGATGGGCTAACCGCTGCTCGCCCGCCCCTGTAGCGTATAGATAGCGTTGGCGATTGAATGAGACGTAATTACTTAGAGTATTCGAAATCTTTGAGACAAAAGACGGCGATCAGCCAACCGGTAATTACGGCAACGTGACCTGCTAATTCCATACGGGAACAGCGGCGGGTTCTCCACAGTCCCCTCTTCTCCTTCCACCCATCCTCCGTCTTCCCGACAACCCTGCGCGCTGAAAGATGCGTGTGCGAACGCTAGAAATCCGGTGGCACGACAACAAGCCAATCTCGACCTGTGACTTTCAACCGATACCGTTCAAGAAGGCGCGTCCGACCTCAGACAAGGGGTTCACCACCCAGTCCTACAGGTTGGCCACAGGCGGCGAAGACAATCATGTTCGGGTGCGTTCTTTTGCGATTTTCGACCGCAGTCCCCCTTGGAGCTGAGGTCGGTTGTCCGTTTGGTTCGCATTAGTTATGGATGATATATCCGAACATCATGCCCGCATCAGTTCTTGCTGAGAGCGCGGCGGCTGGGGGTTCCGACGCGACAAGCGCTTTCAGGCCGCCGAGGGTGGAGTATCTGGCTACTTTGAGTCGCCACTCAGCCGCTGTTAATGTTGTACGATTCAGTCCAAACGGTGAGTGTGTATTTCAATTCATGCGGAGATCCGGGATTCAGGTGGCACGAATGGTCGGCTGTCAAATGACCCCTCTTACTTCCACTGGCGGGATACCCCTTACCAGAGACGACCGCGTCCGAGGTGATCGTGCAACCCTTCTATCTTTGCCGCTCCTAAATACACCGTTATTATCCGATCTCCACCAAAACCCCACTAACCCTATCCCTTGGCATGACAACCACTGACTTGTTTGACCAGGCGAACTTATCGCCTCATCTGGGGACGGTATGGCTGTCACTTGGGTTGTGTTTTCACAAGTCTAACCACTTCTATGTAGATGGAATGATCATCATTTGGACACCTTCGAGCACACCGAACACGAGCACATATGGCTCGGATATCTCGCCCGAGGAGGCCCAATATGACAAAGAACATTGGAAGCCACGGTTGACTTTCCGGTAAAGGCCGTGTCCGCCGTCAGCGTAATCGCCGAGACACTCAACCTTACTCCACAGATGCACCGCGATGCAGGTCTACGATCTTGCATGGAGTCCTACTGGGGAATACATCCTTGCAGGCAGTACAGATAATGTCGCGAGAGTCTTCACCACAAACGACGGGAAATGCATCAAGGAGATTGTGGAGCACAGCCATTACGTACAAGGTGTCGCTTGGGATCCCATGAATGAGTACATCGCGACCCAAAGCAGCGATCGGTCAATGCATGTCCACAAGACCACCTCCAAGGGTCCCGGCCAATTGGAGATTCACGCTATCGGGAAAAACACGCGGATCCAGCATCAGCACAATCACAGTCCTCGGAGGCGGCGAACTAGGCACTTCCGACGGGAGTCGACCGCAGCCAGTGACGCGGAATCGAGTACTAGCGAGATCATGAAGGACGATGTGCCGCCACCACCGAACCAACAACCTATGACGCCTTCAACACCGGCGACCACACCATCTATTCCTATGCCACCCCCGTCATTTGAGGCGTCATCACGAAGATCTTCGTTTTCCAATCCGCCGGGGTCGCCCGCCGTCCACACTCGCCCTGCACGCTCTCCTTCGCCAATGCCTGCCCTCCCTGCCATCCGCGCTGTCCCTTCTTCAGGCCCTGTATGGGCGGCGGTGAAGTTGTACGGAGATGAGAGCTTCACGAACTTCTTCCGGCGGTTGACGTTCAGCCCTGATGGTGGTCTCCTCTTGACTCCGGCTGGTCAATTCGAGGATCCATCGGTCATCCCCGGCCTGACTGATACGACAACGAAGAGCAAGAAACGCAACAACGACGCGAGTTCAACGTCCTCGGTTTACATCTACACACGGGCGAACTTCGCTCGTCCACCCATCGCCCAACTCCCTGGACACAAGAAGGCCAGCGTCGGTGTCCGGTTCTCGCCGATCCTCTACGAGCTTCGGCAAGGCGTTCTCGGGTTCGAAGAGCCACAGTCGATCATTGTGGAACAAGGGAAGGAGGAATCCGTCCACCTGGACCTTGGCGAGCAAAACGTGAACCCTGCACTCTACCCGACTTCCCCACATCGACATTCCATCCCAACACCGAGCCTTTCCCCTATCGTCGCGCCAACGCCCGTCTTCCCAGGTGGCCCATCCACGTTATTGACCCCTTCGCCGGCGTTACGCGCTATTGATGGTGGGAGGTCACCTACACCTGGAAGATCGATAGCGGGAACACCGACCCACGCCACGGTTGGAACGAGCTCAGTATTTGCGTTACCATACCGGATGTTCTACGCCGTTGCGACCATGGATACAATTACTATCTACGACACCCAACAAGCTGGACCGATCTGCCTGTTGACCAAGTTGCATTACGACGAGTTCACGGATATCACATGGTGCGGAAGGAACCCTCCTCCCTTGTAAATAACTCTGAAACATCCATATAGGTCTCCTGATGGGCAATGTCTTATGGTATCTTCGCGAGATGGATACTGTACAATCGTTGTCTTTGATGAAATTCTCGCGGCGCACCACACGCAACAACACACGTTACAGATTCAATCGATCGCCAATCACCACTCTGTGCCCTTAACATACTCCAGCAGTACACCCGCTCCCACGCCCGGTTCAACACCATCGATCCCCGTCGTCGGGCTTCCTCCACTGCCACCACCGTTGCTTACCTCAACTTCTGTTGGGCTCAAGCGACGAGCGGACTCGCCACCGCCTTTACTCACTCCAGCATCCAGTGTAGACAACGAAAACCTGGGGATTCGAAGTTCCGTTGGTACGGATATCGCCGCGACGTCCCAGCAGACTTCGGCTACGGCGACCAGTGAGGAGTCCGAAAAGGAACGGCCGAAAAAGAAGAGGAGAGCTGCGCTCACCAAGGTCGCTGATATTGGTTGAGAAATCAAGAGATTCTTATTTCATAGATCGACTACTCGAGTTCGGTTTTTGTAAGATCTTGATATAGTCGTCGCTTTATTCCTCTTCGATTTCCCGCCAAATAATTTCGTACTCTGCCCCCCTATTTCTCTCTTACTGTATCTTGTTCCTTGATGTTCGTCTCGTGTTGACATTGCCAATCGAGACCCTGGGGTAGGTTGTCTTCTTTTCCTTCCCCCATCCCCAGACCGTACAATAATGTTGAAAAAGAGAACGTTGATACTTGACCTCTCCACTCGTAAACTCTACACGCGAACACGACCTCTATAGTTTGGGTCGTACTCCAGTTTCCCAAACTCCAGTCCTGCACTCTCCTTTTTGAACCACGTCGTACCACCTGAGGATTGTCCCGATTACAGTTTCCCGGTTCTGGCGAAAAGGTTGGTCATCTGTTTTAGAGCGGGGATAAGAGGGAGACCGTACCCCCGGGCGCGTGAAATTATGGTCTGCGTCGTCGATGAGACAGAGGTTATGCGTGCCCGGAGACCTGATACCGAGTGCTCTCGAATATAGCACAGCATCGTACCTTTACACAAGTAACCCATTCAAAAATCACTTCGCTCATCAATGATGATTGAAACCTACACCGGAACCCGGGCATCTTGTATCCCGTGGATGGTTAAAGCGTGAATGTGGTGTGGGAACCTGTCCCAAACAAGGTTGGTATCCCAACTACGGGAGTCTTCGACCTGGTGCGGGTAAATCCTGAACGTTTTAGGTTCTCTGGCGATCGTGGCTTTGAATTCGTGGTATCCGAGGGTTTCGAAGGATTTGTCTAAGCCCGGGTAGAGTACGTTGTCTAAAAGGGGTTGACGCCGATGTCAGTTGTGGGCACAATGGAAAAGGATTGCGGAGTGGCACCCACGGTCTACTTTCTAAAGGGTGTAGAGGATGGAAAAGGCACAGTCCCGTGAACAGGAGATTCCCAAAATGCTCACGGTCGACTCACCGTCCTGTACCTTCCCACAATATTCACGAAAAACTTGATGTTCGTGGCGGTTTCTTCATTTGTACACAAGTACCTCATGACCACCGACGACGCTTTCGAGTGGGCAACCATCATCGTGACGACGTAACCGTATTTCGATCTGAGGTGTCTGACCACCACGTCGAGGTCCACGATATCCGAGTTGAAGTCCCCGTAAGTGCACGGCCCTGGTGTCTCATGGTTACCGCTGAATTTCCGAGTTCCTTGGATAAGGGCGGGTTTGAAGTGCGCTGTTTGAGAGGAATGGCTCACCGGAAATCGAAACGGAGGGAATCTATGGGGAGCCGTTGTCCCAACTTCTTCTGATAAATGTAATTTTTATGACTGACTGCAAGTCAAAACGCATTCTGCGCGGAATGTGAGGACTGATGATACCCAAAGAGACCATGGAGGATCTAGAAAGCAAAGGTACGCTCAGCCCCCATCCGATGCCGTGAGTGGGGAACTTGACTGAACGAGAGCGATCGGTCTATCCTGGGTGTCGCCATCAGCGTCGAGCTGTTCCAAGATTCCTACAATGTTGCAGCATTCCTCCTCGGTATGGGGAATGTATATCTTGGAGGATTTCCTGCCGCCACTCATGACGACGATGAACGAACGGAGGGAAGAGGGATCGGGCCGCCAAGGCGTCCGAGCCCGTCGATCAGTGCGGATCAGAAGGGAATGATCCGTCTATCACAGGTGGCAGGTGCGGACTGGGGGGGGCCGGATTGGTTGAGTGAGTGACTGTCCGTACGCATAAGGCCACACGGTGCACACGCGAGTCTAGACAAATATCCGGTGCCTTTCAGGGGAACTATCAGGGCCCCGTCCGTTGCATCGGGCCGTGGGTGTTATCTCCAAATCACCCTCTGGAAATAGGCGTTTCGCTCGAAAGCCAGCCAACCGCCCGGTTGAGGGTGTCGGGAAGGACTGTAACCCCACCTACTTCAACCGCGCCAGGTGTTGGTGCCCTCTCGATACTTGATTCCCCGATTTCGTTGGTATGCGCAATTGAAGAGCCCTGAGGTATTGTGAAATAAAACTCGGCTACCAGTACCCCCCCACGGAGGGTGTACCTAACCTTACGGAGAGGGGTGACTATCCGTAACACCAGAAATATACATATCCGTTCCAGTAGGGTTCCATCAGCCGAGGTTTATTTCTCAATATCTGAGACACTCCGCACAGCGCAGGCGGACGAAATCGAAACCTCAAGCACATAGATGATACCGGCATCTTGTGGGCTTGAAGCAGGTGGGGTAGCGGTCCTTCCCGGCCCCGGTAATCTGGAAGGTCGGCCGGGTTTCGAGCGAAACAGCGGCAGCATCGTGATCCCAGATGCGCGATTTGGAGACAATATCAACGGCCCAAGACAACGGACGGGGTCCTGACAGTTCCCTTAAAAGGCTCTGGATATTTATCTAGACTCGTGTGTACACGGTGTAGCCTTACGGATAGTCACCCAGTCGCCCAGTAGTCGATTGTTTAAATTGCGCGTAGCATAAAACAATACAAATGGTGAGTATCGATTGCAAGTAGAGTACAATGCGTAATTGAACTTGTCAAGGAAGTCTATTTCTTGACACGCTTTCCGACTTGCGCCTGGAAACCACTCTTGATCGCACTGACCGACCGCCTGGACCCGCATGACATGCAGGACATGAAGAAGATACGGTTCTCCTTCGTCAGGAGGGTGTCAAAAGATTTGCACGTCTTACAGGTGACGTACTCGACTGTCGAGTGACGCGGATCAGTCAAGTTGGAGGAGGTGAGTGGTAAGATCATACCGATGTAACGACGAAGGACGTTTTCGATCTGTTTTTGTTGAAAGCGGCCTTTGATAACCAAACGGCCAGATCCGTCCACCGACCCGGTCGTACCCATCTCAGCGAACATGAATTGGATGACGTGCTCCGGTTGTCTGTGCATTCGTTTGCAGATATCCGGAATATTGGCAAAGATCGATTTCTTGTTTCCTTCTCGCATGATTTGTGGGGGAGCAATCGTGTAGCGCTTGGTGCTGGAAGAGAAAAGGGCGGGATTCGAGGCATGAAGTTGAGCGTAGAAACGTTGAAGAAGCTGCGCGATTGCGTTAACATAGCGGAACACGGGAGCGTGTTTCTGAACTGACCTCTTGATAGGTGTAATCACGATCTGAAGACAACCAAAGCTCGTTCTGGGAGTCCACGACGGCTGGAGCCTCGTGCGACTGAGCGAAGACATCCTCGCCGAGGTCTTCTTCATTCACATCGTCAAGGTGGCGGCCGTCGAGTTCACCGCCAACCTCATCAGCATCCACTTCTTCGTCCTTGGCTTTCGACTCGCTCAGTTCCTTTTCGAAGGCCTCGAGATCGAAGGCAGCCTTCTTCTTTTTCTTCTTTTTCTTGAGATCGGAAAAGTCGAGATCATCAGCAGCGGCTGTAGTGGGTGTAGCGGTGCCAGATCCTTCCTCACCCTTGGGGCAAGTCAGATAAAACGTTGGACAATTGACGTGATTACACGAACAATGTCGAGAGGGATCTCCTTCTTCGGTTTCTTCTTCTTCTTCACAGCCCCAAACATTGCCTTGAAGTCGTCATCCGCTTCGCCGCTCTGCTGCTTCGCAATCTGTTCGTGTGCGGTGGTTGTGCCCATGTTCACCGCTTCGCCATTGGTTGTGCGGTCGTCGATGACATCGGGTGCTGGCTGAGTGGGGTCCGCGTCTGCCCCAAGAGGATCCTCCGAGAAAGCAACCTGTTTCTTCTTGGGCTTTTTCTTGAGCGAAGAGTCGAGGAGGGGTTCTCCAGACATGGGTGCCGTCGAGCGATCTTTAAGCTTGACCTGCTTGACTCAATCTCGGATGATGAGACGGGGTATTCCGAAACTCCGACGCTCCGCCAGAATTCTCAGCCACACCGCCAGCCGTGCGCGAGAACTCCCGACACAGCGACACAACCGACTTTCATTTTTTTATTATACCTCCCATAATGCTTGCAAGGAGGACTCTCGCCCGCATTCCCGCTCAGCAGGCCGTCACTGGTGCTGCTCCCCAAAATGCCCGAAACATGGCCACCCTCCGAGAGATCGAACTCCGTCTCAAGTCGGTCAAGAATATCGAGAAGATCACAAAGGTTCGTGTTTGACGTGCCTTTTGTGCATTCCCTGGCTCTGCGGCTCATCCCGGAACGCATACAGTCGATGAAGATGATTGCTTCGACACGGTTAGCCAAGGCTCAGCGTGCCCTCCAAAGCGGCAAGCAGTACGGAATTGCAAACGCTGGTGCGTGGATCGGGATGTTCAATTAAAGCGTATCTGAGCTGATTTACGTGCCGGCAATACTAGAGCTGTTCGCGAACACCACACCCGAAGAAGTTGGCAAGCGAAAGCTTTTTATTGTTCTCTCCTCCGACAAGGGTCTTTGCGGTGGTATCCACTCATCCGTCAGCAAGGCTACCCGTGCTGCTATCAAGGGGGCTGACCCTGAATCACCGATTATGATCATTGGTGACAAGTCCAAGGCCCAACTTTCCCGTGCCCTTCCCCAGAATCTCGCTCTCACCTTCAATCAAATTGGGCGTGACATCCCTACCTTCGCCGATGCTGCTGCCGTTGCGGATCTGATCTTCAAGTCCGGTGCCAAGTATGACAGCATTGTCATCGTATATAACAAGTTCGTTTCTGCTCTCTCGTTCGAGGCCGCCAGCATTGAAGTCCAGACCGAGGCTTCACTGAGGGAAGCTCGTGAGTGGATACCGCCCGTGATCGGCATTCGGTAGTTGATAGCCCTTTCAGCTGGCTTCAAGGCCTATGAGATGGAGGATGATGTAGTCAAGGACCTCAGCGAGTTTGCCCTCGCTAACGCTTTGTATGCTGCTTTGGTCGAGGGACACGCTGCTGAGACAAACGCTCGGTGCGTTATGACCGTTCAATCGACAGGAGCCGTTACTGACTTCGGGTTTATAGACGAAATGCCATGGACAGCGCCTCCAAGAACGCCGGCGACATGATTGGGAGTTTGCAAATGCAGTACAACCGTGGCCGTCAAGCCTCCATCACAAACGAACTTGTCGACATCATCACTGGTTCGTGGTTATCCTCTCGATTCGTACGGGGGGTTACTGACACTCGCCTCAGGTGCCAGCGCCTTGTAATCTCAGAAAATTCTTTAGAGTGGAATATATTCTGTCGCTCGGTGTTACCCTGTGATTTATCGTTTCTCTAATCCATTGATTGCTGTCTGGACTCGTTGCCCCTAGGAGGGGTGTTTTCGGCGTCGCAGTCGTCCTCGTCACCTGGGTTGAGCCTCCACCGACTCAGACTTGCACCATGAAGTTTAGGCTTGTGATGTATTTGGTTTCTCGAGAACGAGTAACCTATTCGTCCGGTGCACGGATGGCAGTTCATATTAATGCTCCACGTTCGGTGATACAATTGCAGTTGGAACCCAAGCCGTTGAGCGGACGTCAGTTATGTATTTCGTTCATATAAGACCTCACGCCGCGGCAATTCTGCGACTGTCTCTCTTCATCTTCCACCATCTCGATCCTACACCTCTGGCCTGAATCTTTCCGACAACGGAACTGGCCCTTTATTTTCCCTTGGGCTGTCCCGAATACGGTCTATCAAAGGGTGGGAAATCTGTGATTTCGGTTGCAATAATCGAAGGCTAGCTCGCGTCCAGATATCGCCGGCCTCATGTTTTCAACGTGCTCAGCACAAGGCGTGGGCCAGGTGCCATTGAGCAGGTGTGTACGTGTGCAGAACGTGACCCGTCAGACCGGTTGACTTCCATTCGGTCGTTGATTTCCCCCGCCCTTTTATGTGCTAGGCTGCATGCCCTCACCGCACCAAGAACCATCACTATTATTCACCGTCCCCTTATGATTTTGCAAGTTTGAGCCTTATCACGACCCTTGTACTCTTACGCTTACTTCCTTCGCCCTCCCACCTTGCGTTCCCCATCCTCTACTTACATCATACTCCAACATCCCCTCCACCATCCAATGAAACGAAACTCTACGACGACCAGCAGCAGCCGGCGCAGGACCGCCGGGCCAAGTTTCGAATCCCCCACATTACAACCAAGCACCTCCACTAGGTCGCGTGTTCACCGCGAGGACTTTTCTTACCACTGGATTTTCCGATCCAACATCCCCAAACGACGGAGTCTACTGTTCCCAAATGAGATCCAGAAACGCAACTTCTTCGGTATGGGGGAGGTTTTTGGGGTTCTGGCCAATGTGCGTGTTTTTATCCGCCCTGAAAACATTCCCCAGATCATCTCATACCTCGTGCGCAGCCTGCACAAACCCTCAAATCCTTAACCGAGGCCAAGAGTCTACTGGAACAGACCCGCAACGATTTGACGGAAGCCAGGGAACGAGCGCAGATCAAGCCGATACACACTTTTTCACCTCTCCCACCCTCTGTATTTTTTCCTCGGCCGACAGAAGTCAAGGCGATCGAGAACATTCTCGTTGGCCAGCCCAGCTGGACTGTCGTTTTTGGCGCCAGTTCTACCGGAAAGGTGCGTTTCATGTTTGCGGACATATGTTATATCTGGGCTTCACTGATCCTTATCTGCTCCCATCTATGGGCGACTCCAGACCGCAATTTTACGACATGTGCTCTCAAATCCCCGCTATCATGTACTACATTTCGACCTTCGGATCGCTGGTTTCGCGGATTTGGCCAGTCTCCACATGAGCCTATGGTTAGTGGGAGGTGTCCTCGGAGCGCCGAGTTCTGACGATTTTTCGCTTCAGTCAACAAATGGAACAATACTTTGCCACTATCGGAGAGACAATGGAAGGATACGGCGAGTTTGAAGCTCAAGCATTGGCATTCAAGGTGTGTTTCTTCCAACCCAGTCACCGAACATGGTCTACGTGCTCAAACGCTGTTTCTCTTAGCACGAACGACTGAACCTGGAGAGGCGCCTGTCTGTTGTGCCTCAGGACGAGTCCTCAAGCATGACCGGCGGCTCGGTGAAGACAAGCGACATTGCTCGGTTGATGGAAATGTTCCAAGTTTGTCTCACCGTTTCACATCTGGAACTTCACATTGACCCTTCGGCTCCCAGAGTGCTCTTCTCAAGTATAGGGACTTCGAGACCTTTGATGATGAGGACATACATTCCGATACGACCCACGTTGAACACCACTCGCCCCAACACAATGGGGATCATGCTCGATCGAAATCGTTCTGGAGGAGAGTCAAGTCCCAGAAACGAGCCAAGACCGCCGACAAGGGGAAAGAGAGGGAGCACACGCCATCGCAGGAGCAAAGCACGAGCTCCAATACCCCAAAGCGTCAATCCAGTCACAAGGGGAAGGAAGAACGCCCCGAGAAGAAGGTCCCAGTCGTTTTCTTTGACGAAGCTCACAAGCTGTGAGCGAATTTCACGTTTTCATTCCGTCATCGGGGTGCTCATTATCCCTTTCCGTTTCGCTTTAGACCCGCTTTGATTCAGTCCACCGGCGCGATGAAATGTTTGCTTGACGCTATGCTCGTGTTGACCAAACAGGATCGACTATGTCATGTCATTCATGCCACGAGCGAACCGTTCTACCAGACTTGGCTGCGGAAGGCTAATGTGATGCAACACTGCAAGGTTCGTGCCCCCCCCCCCCCCGAGAGCATCTTTCCACGTGCCTTCGTGCTCATTTAGGACGGCGTTCCAGATTCTCACCATTGGTGACTGTTCCAAGTCGGAAATGTGGGTATTCTACAGTGATCGGATCATCCCTCACGTACCCGAGAAACTCCGAACGGGCCTCCCATTCGGGCAGCTTTGGGATGCCTTTGGTGGGAAGCTTGCCCATTGGCAAGACTACATCACAGACTACGGTATGGTTTCCGCACACTTCACGTAATGGCAGCCTCAACTCACGACATCCACGTTGCACAGTGAACGCCAACGGAAAGCTCGACAGTCAGTTTTCACCCTCGCTAAGCTTACTTGAAATTGCGAGCTTTTTTACTGATGCTTCCTGTCTTTTAGTCAAACAAAGCTCGCACTTTTTACAAGCGCATGCGCTCCTCAACCTTCACATCATCCACTCTTCCGAGTCCCCGCCCGAGGCTCCTGATAACAACCACAGAGGTCAACAACTGAACCCTGGGAACAACGATCGCGCTACCCCTTCTGGACCTGGGTTCAGGATTTATTCTCCCCTCACGGCTGGGGTGGTCGAGGAGGAGGATCACGAAACCGCAGATTTCACCGCCTCGCAACTGATCAAAGTCATGGTCAAGTTGACCGAGAACGAAGACGGACCCGCTCGAGCTCTACCTTACTTCCTCTTGTGCAAAGAGATTGGAGTGAAGGCTGTGGACGGAATGGTGCGAGGTAGAATCTTGGACTTACGTTGGACCGACGTCGTGAAGAGATCAAACACCGTCGGAGTGGAGGACCGGACGAACCCGAACTCGCGGTCGATTTTGCAACTTCAGGCTTCACACTCGCAGATTCAGTCAGATGTTCTGCGGGTAAGGGGAGGAGGTGCCACCTACGACGGCTTATTGACGCCCAAGGATAACACCCCCAGAGCCAGTCAAACCACTCGGGAGAGTCGGAACATCGAAGATGACACCTCGATTCGCGGTACAGACAATGGCCACGTCCAGATCCAAGAACACGAGCGCGAGCACGACCAGGACGATCACGGTTCCGTCCATTTCAGGAGTATTTCGCACACGAGAGCCGAAAGCGCAGCAACGATGATAAACCCACAAGAACGGATATACGATGCCGAAGAAGGGGAGATCGTCCCCGCCTTATCGGACGTTGGAGACACACCGGACGCGGGACCAGGTGAACAGAGGTATCAACCGAGTTACCACCAGGAGGTGGTGGAGGAAGACGACGGAGTCGACAAGTTCGTTGGTCCGAAGCTCCTCCCCGCTACTCCCATCATGCGGTTCGCAATGAGAGAGGTTGTAGGTGATTATGTCGTTGAAGACGATACGGCTTCGGAGTACGAATCATTGGCGGACGTCAGCGAGTACTGAGCCCCCCCTTCGAGGCTACTTTCTCTCTCAAGCGCTCGAGAAGACGGAGGAATCTTTTGAACCTTTTGAAGCCATAGCGATATTTATTTATCACCTCCTGCGACACCCAATCCCACACCATCCTCTTCCCGTTCTCGTTCACCTCCCACCTTCATATGGACCTATAAGTTATTCACCGCGCACATACGATCATTCTTCGTTGTAATCTGATTCTATTTCATGTAACACACCCGTTTTCGGTCATTTTTCTGCTGTGCGGGTATATTTCTGTATACTTATCACGAGTCGGTACCAACTTCCGGACCGAGCTCTTCATCTCATTTATGAAAGGATAACGTGATTTCCCTGGGCAACATACACGTACGCACACACAAACACGCACAAGTAGAAGAACGTTCCAACGTAGAATCCGAAGGGATGAGGAGGTCAATAAATAGTGATCATAAACACGTTCTTCGATCCTCGGAATCAGGGATCGAATGCGCTACAGGCCGTACTGTCCGTATCCCCCGTAGCCAGACTGTGGGGGTGGAGGTGGGGACGGCTGGTACCCGCCGTGCTGTTGCTGTTGCTGTTGCTGCTGAGGTGGGGAAACACCATATTGTTGACCCTGATAGGTGACTGGAGGAGGCGGAGGTGGAAGCCCACCACCGCTCCATCCTTGGGACGGCCGTTGTTGGTGTCCATACTGTTGTGGAGATCCGTATCCTCCAGGTTGAGGAGGAGGGGGATACGACGGCTGTCTCTTTGGGAGGGGTGGGAATCCAGGTGTCTGATGGTAACGGTTCTGTGGTTGTTGCTGCTGTTGTTGTTGCCGCTGCTCTTGGGGTTGATACGGGTTGCGTTGAGGCGGAGGTGGAGGGGGAGAGTACACAGTTTGTTGCGGTTGAGAATACGTGTTCTGCGGGGGTGGTGGCGGGGTGGAAATCGAGAACGGCGAGTTAGGATTGATGTCCAACATTCCTAACCCTGCGTAGGGATCATGAACGAGTTTCTGTGGAGGGGGTGGAAATGGTTGAGCGTGGGTTTGTGAAGGTTGCTGTTGATGCTGAACTTGCGGAGTTGGCACCACCCCATACTGACTCGGTGTCTGCGCAGGGCTTGGCCAACTGTACTGGTTCTGGGAAGGTGGGGGTGGCAGAGGTGGAGACATGGTGGGAGGCGGGCGAATGCTCATAGAGGCAAAAGACGATTCAAGACCCATTTGAGGCGAATGAGAGGGCTGAGATGGCGGGGGAGGTGGAAGAGGAGGCCGGGGTTTCTCCGCTGGTGGTGGCGGCGGCGGGGACGTGATTGTGAGCCGTTTCTGTGTTTCTAGTTGGGATGCCAAGGCCTCTCGTTCGACCCGACGACTGGAAACGAACGACTTGACGTTCTTCGAGAGGGAAGAACAAAGCTCAGTGAGCTCATTGTAGAATTGAAGACCCTTACTGTGGGCGAGAGAAGGTCGCTCAGTCACCAATCACGATGTCTCGTTCCTAAAGCACTCACGCAATACCATCCCTGACTTCCATGTACCCATCTCTCGCGCGGGAAAACCGCTTGATAGCGTCCTTCTTACGCTTTTCGCGTTCTTCCCATTTCTTGGCACCAGGTCCTCGGCTGGCGTGGTCTCGAAGTTTCCTCCACAAGCCCGTTAGTTCTTGCAACGTCACCTGCTGGTGGTGAACCGTCGAGGCTAAGCGTTGTTGATACGGGCGGAACTTCTCAAGCTCGTTCGCGAACAAGGTTGTCTCTACCCCAGTGTTGCGACGATTCAGAAGCAAGAGGTGTGAGACGTCGTCGGTCTGGATCTACAAGAGGGAGGGTCAGTCTTTACCGGCATGAACAGGGAATCCTGGTTTACTTTTTCCTTCAAATCCTTCAAGACCTGGTCTCGCTCTTTGCTGATCTTGTGCAGTCCGTTCAGCCGATCCTCGATCTCATTCACCAACTGTTCGATCTGTCTCTTCTCCTCCTCGTCCTTCATCTCGCTACTCACATCCAAATCCAACAAACTCTCACCCTGGCCTGAACTCCTCTCGACACTCTCTCGGAAAACTACATCCAACTCCTCCGATAGGAGCAATCTGATATCACTGTTCACCGCACCCCAGAGTTGGACGACCTGTCCGTCTGACGCACTGGCAGCCTCTAAAGCCGAAAAGTGTGACTTTAGGTCCTGACGGATGACCTTCGTGAGTGAGGCAGAGGGTTCTTGAGTCCATGAATCGTATTTGACCCGCATGGCTTCACAGTCCCTGCTCTCGTTTTCCAACTCCCTCGAAATACCGTCCAGTTCAGCTTGAACGTTAACTTTCAGGGAGGCAAGCTGGGAGAGGAGGCGGTCGACGGGTTCGCGTTCCTCGATGACGCGAATGTCGTCCCTCCACCGGCGAACATCGAGTGGGACCTCCTCCTCTCGACCTATCGAGCCTTCAACCATGGATTTGTACCGGGAAAGACCTTCTCGAACTCCAAGTGAATCCAATACGCTCTTAACCTCGCCCTCCGCAACCTCGACCTTCTCCACCTCAGACCGCGCCAACTTCGCTTTCTCCTCTGAGTAGACACTGGCACTTTCGTGGACGCTGAGAGGAATAAGCTTAATGAAGATGTCTTGTCCGATGACTTTCTGGACGTCAGGGCTTCCGTAAACCTCCTGGATAGTGATCGGGGTCGTGGCAGAGGTCTTATCGACAGCTGGGAGGGTCTCGGGACTGGGGGGTACGGCATTGTAAATGAGATCGTTCGCTTTCTGAGCGTCATTCTTTTGAGTGGTGCAGACCGCAAGGTGCGCCTTGGTAAGTTCTTGAAGCGAGGGACCGGCATCGGCTGGGAGGTTCGGTGAGAGCTGGTTGACGAATAGAGAGGCAAAGGAGAGTGCGACCCGGTTTGCCTCTTTGGCGTTGGTCTCCGCGAGCGTGAAGCGGGCGAGAGCTTCGCCATGTTTATCCGCAGCATCGTCTACAAGGCCCCTCTGGAATTGGGTGACCGACGTAAAGTATTTGGCTTTGGCTTGAATCACCGTGACCCAGTTTCTGTCGAGGATGCCTTTTCCCATGAACTCCTTCACCTCCTCGGAAAGTGATGTATACGAGTACGCGACATGAGATGCCAGTTTGGATATAAGTATCGGGGACTTCTTCTCCGAGATACACTTTTCGAGGAAGACCTCGTTACCCTGAGCAAGGATGACGCCGATGAGGAATTTGATCACGTCCCGACTGAGGTCGGTGGAAGGAGCGTGAAGGAAGTTCTCGTTGATGTAGGTGAGCATTCCGGCACATGTCCGGAGGTAGTGATAGGCCCGCTTGAGGCCTTCGGGGTCGGATCTATTCTGGCTGGCAGCGATGGAGGAGTGGGTAGCTGCGATGAGGAAGATGACGGAAGCCTTTTCGTAAGCGATGGAGGTCTGGGTGATTTGTTTGCTCGTGAAAGCGTCTCTCCAAGGGAAATTGACCCTGATCTCTGGGAATCGAAGTTCCACGAGTTCAAGCTGACCGAAATACTTGTAGAGGAGATCGCGAGCTGACGGTTAAGTCCCGGTCAGGTTGGGAGGGCGGGGTGTATGTGGGGTTGTAGGACGGACCTGTTAGATCGCTGCCTGCGCCTTTGACAGCGTCCTGTCTACACCGCTGAAGAACGGCGCATTCAGCGGCGTAGGTATCTGGACTCTCTCCATAGGATTGGGCGATTACGTTTCGGATAGGACCAGCCCAATCGACTTCGTCCGTGCCCTTCTTCGGGATTGATATCATCGGAGCCTGGTGCGCCATAGTGAGTACAGAGAATCGTGAGGAGAACGTTTGGGATGGCTGGACGCCTCGGGTGTGTCGTCGCCTACGGTCAGCCAGAGACGACGGAAGGAGGAAGTCAAGGTCGACTGTGGGGTTTGATGCCGCCGGGTTGTGGGTCACGGCGACGCGCGGAAGGATCGATTCTCTCAAAGTTAGTATCGCATCACCTCCATGTCCTTCCTCGTTGGCACTATATCAGGCGCACTCGTTGCCGGCGGGGTATGTGCCGTGCGCTCACAAAAACATGCTGGAAATTAACGACCGTGCAGATCTACTATGGATTTTCGGGTACGATTGATACAAGGTGAGCAATCCCTTCTCATGGGTAAACCGCGTTCCTTTCATGACCGGGACCCATTGGTAGAACACAGAAATTGCGCAAGGAGTAGGTCTACAGGTATATTCAGCAATCCCAGGCTCTAACTGCCGATTTCCACCCAGTCTACACGCTTTGTCTCACCGGTTCGAAGTCGATTCAGCACGGTTAACGACCCCCACCGCCTCCGACCGTATCACCCAACGTCCATTCTCCACCCTCGTACAAAGCCGTTGGAACCAACAAGTGGATGTCCTTTTCAAAAGCGTCGCTGAATGGGATAGACATACTGCGGCCTGGGTCAGGCAGGTTCTTTATGGCGGAGACGCCGGGTCGAAGGAAGACTCCGTCAGAAAATGACAGCCGCCTCTCCTCTCGTAATCTATTCTCATTTCGCGCGCATGGCTCCTTTTGCCATCTAGCTGCTCCATCCAATGATCTACTGTCGTCGGAGACGGACGTTCCAAAGGTCCAACTCGACGATAACCTCACCTTCATTCACCGCCCTCCTCCAACAATGCCCTCATCCAAATCATTAACCACCGCTCCTCCCTGTCCCTCACTCCGTCCACCTGTCCAGCAACAGGGCACCCCAACTTCCCTCACCGACTCTTCATTACCACCCGTCTCCCGACCTTCGCTCATCCCGAAGAAGCAGTACCCCCGGATGACCGACCGGCAATCCAGTCCACAAGGGACCTCCGTCACCCGGACCCCGCCAAGTGGATCCGTACAAAACTCGCAGCCCGATTTGACTGTTCCCCGGGCTTCGTCTCTCTGGTGACGGAATTGAAGAGCAGTGACTGGAAGAAACAGGTCAGGAATGTGACCGAGGGACGCCAACGCGCCAGGGATAGGTGGGTGAGAAGGAGGCGTTGCTTCAAAAGATTGGGGCCGGGGGGGGGGTTGGTAGGCGTGAGCTCGATCTCGCCTCGTCGACCCGTGTTACGGCCTTGACGAGCTCTTTCTCCCCTCAGTTTATTCATTTTTAATGGCACATCCTAATTTGCCCATTCCCAGTGCGACCTTTAACCCAAACCATTTGTAATGCCAATGATCATTGCCGCTCTAACACTAAGTATCCAAGCATCGACAGCGCATCGAAATCTAAGCATCCAGATTGTCCTTGACTTCCAGCTCCTTCCAGTCTTCCTCACCTAGTCCGAGACTCCCCCGATCCCTCTCTTTCCACTTCAGGATTCCGAACCTACGGTTCACCCCTTCCAACCTGGGAAGCACGCTGACCTTCTGCACCCTCCCGTCTTGTCCATTGATATCAGGTAGATGATCCTGGCCACGCGTGAATGCAGTAAAGCCATACCGCATATGCGCTGTGAGAAGGAGCGCGCCAAGCGGATCGCGCGTGAGGAAAGGAGAACTTGAGCTCAGACACCTCTCCTGTCCCCGGATTACTTCACCCCGCACTCCACCATCTACTATTGTGCTCTCGCGCTGCACCGGCCCCCTCCCTACGAATGGGGCTGTCGTATTCCCTTTCTACCGAAATAATACCAAGGTACTCCCCAGGTGTTTGACGTTTAACGTTTAACGTTTAACCCTTGCAACGTGCCGGTTCAAGCTAAGGATCAGTTCATCACGCACTACCGTGTGTCATGGATTCTGCTGAGGGCGAGGTTGCTCTGTCGTAACGAACTATCAAAACCGTCCACAGAGCAGAATTAAATTCTCACACAAACACAAACGTACGACTGCAATAAATATTGTATGAATTATCGAATGCGTGTGCTGTAATACTAATACATTGGCGCAGAAGAGAAACACGATATATATAGGTGAAAGGAGAGAAGGAGAGAGGGAAGTGGGCGGCGTCGTCACCTGCGATCGCCGGTGCGGGGATCCTCCAGCATCGTAATCGTACAGCGCGTCCCATGCGGTAACGCTGATCCGGTTAGCAAATAGTAATGTTTGGTGAATGAATAGTAACCGGAAAAGAGAAGAATAAGACAGAAAGGAAAAGACAGAAAACAGCCCCGAAATACAGAAACGCGATAGTCCAGTTGATCAAATAGCCGGGATCCCCCTCATCCCGTTCGAGGGTTGAGGGAACGGAACCCCTCTCGATAGCGGTGATGAAGGGGTAGGGGGTACTGAGCCAGGAACTTGAGATTGTGGCTGGGTGACTTGAGGTTCCCAAGGGGGTGGTATCCGGTCGACGTCGTCTAAGTTCTTGTCCGCTCGAGCGTCGCGTAGTCTATCTCTGTCGTTCATGCTCATGCGCACTCTGCACCGGACTAACCTCAGCTTCGTCCGTTTGATCCCTACAGAAATGAAAGCGTCAAATTTGGCAACGACGAACCAAGTGAGGGAACATACAAGTTGCGATAGTCGCCCGATCCTCCTGCAAGAACGGGTTGTCCTCTTGTAACAGATCGTCCTGCAGCGCATACAAGCACCATAACGACTCTTCATACAACTTTTCACATTCGTCCGGGCTCAGAGCTTGATCCAAGAGCTCCTTTCTTGCGGCACTCCGGCTCTGTTCAAACATCAGCTGATCCTCGCTCGCCACAAGCTTCCCTCACCGAATACTCACCAGAGTCAAGGCATGATCATAAATCATCTGGTCTAGATAATGCGGAGCCCCCGCATACTGCGTCGGAAGCCAAGTCTTGACAAGCGACGCCCTATCGTTGCACTTCATGAAATGCTCTTTGAACCACGCCAACGCTAAAAACCAGACTATCAATCAGTATAAAAAATGTGAAATCGAACCGACACCCAGGGAGAGCCTGGAAGATGGGAATGAGCGCTACTCCCCGCGCGGACAAACTCACCCTCATCAAAGCCTTCGCTGACCACGAACCTCCCGTCTGGATGTTTCATCTTCATATGCTCTTGAAAGTCCGCCAGTTTGTCTATCCCCCTCTGGGAGAACGACATTAAGAGCATATAGAGCGCCACGCAAGCCATGGCGTTGTATTCCGCTTGTATGCCCGCGTTCTTCCGCTTGTTGGCTTGCTTGTCAGCCTCATCCTTACGCCTCTCGAACTTGTTGGGGTCAGGCAATGGCTCTGTGAATCGGGGGTCATTTCTGCGGGAGACTAGGCTTTCCTCGACAATGACTTACTGATTGGAATGGCCTTCACGAACTCGTACATCTCATCTGCCCAATGCGTCAACACGTCCGTCTTCTGCGCCAAGTCCTCGAGCTGGGCTAACAAATCCTCCTCCATCGGGTCATGCTCCATGCCTACCGTCCTTTCTCCAAACCTGTCAGCACCATCTCCGTCCCCTTGTGACCGTCCGAAAGGTATTGGATTCCTGCGAGGGGATGAGGAAGAGCTTGAATCACGGTAGTGTGGGGAGGTCTTGGTGCTCGGCACACCAAACAGTTTCTTCGAAGCCAAACTGAGGGCGCGAGTGAGAGCGTTCGACCCACGTGAACCGGGACTGGATGGCGAAGACGAGAGAGGTGGGGCACTTGGGAGGTTCGGAACAGGCGGGAAAGTATTCACTGAACTGGAGGGGATTGGAGATTCCGCAGGGGAGTAATCCGGTCGTTCCACAGGACGTTCCTTGAGCGGCCGCTGCCTCGATATTGAAATCTCTGGAGGACAAACAACGCGTGAGAGACTCCCAAGAAAACGAGAAGGAGTACCAACCATCTACAGTGCGGTTGAACTCGACCGCTCGTGTATCGCCAACCAAAACATACTCCCTGCGAAGCAACCCATCCTCTTCCGTCTCTCCTGGGATAATGGACTCCTCCGTAGATAATGTTTTCACGCCATTCGGCTCACCAAACCCATTCGTCGTGGTCGGCGGTGGGGATGGCAAGGATGGAATCTCCTTCAGGTTTACGGGTTCTGGGGGCGCGCAGTTCGCGGTGGGCGGGGTCCCGGTAACAACCCTCTCGATATCCCTTCTCCTGAAATCAAACTTGCTGGGGGGAATCAAAGCCTTGGGGTCTAACACCTCCGGTGGGATGATGTTATGGTGCTCCGGCGCATACCCTCTCCCACCCACGTCCAAATCCATCGTCACGATGGGCGAGGGTTGTCGCGGTCGCGGGAACTTCGACTTTGTTACCGCAGTACTCGAGAAGAATTCCTCGAAATTGGCACGCTCGACGGGTTTGCGCTTAAGTAGCACCCTAATGAGCTGCTTGACGTCTGCCGGGACGGGTTTCTCGTCGGGATCGGGGTCATGACGCGGGTCTTCGTCCGGGAACTTGATACCTTTGGAGTTCTCAATCTTCCTGATCAGCTCGATGTGATTCATTGCGCGGAAGGGGGCCTTTCCGACAGCCATTTCGTACAACACCGCGCCGACGGACCAGAGGTCAGCTTTGGCGTCATATTTCTCGTACCGGAGGATCTCTGGTGCCATGTATAGCCTTGCCAAATGTGGATGTGTGAGTGGTCGATCAGATGTAGGACGTGTTGTACTCACGGGGAACCGCATAGTGTCTCGGCAAGCATAGCATTGGGAAGGGAGCGAGCAAAACCGAAATCAGCAATCTTGAGTACAGGGACGCCTATTGGATGACCCCGTCTGAGTTCGTCTTCACCCACAGGATTGAGGAGTAGGTTCTGTGGGCCACGAGCCGATTAGTCATCGGACGTGGACGAGTGGACGGTCATACCTGAGGCTTGATATCTCTATGTATGAGATTCTTCTGTCTTAAGAACTTGAGTGCCCGGGCTGAAAGAAGTAAGTAGGGATTCCGTATATTCTGTCGATCGTGACTTACCCAATTGCCGGAGGAAGCACCGCACAACCACTTCGTCCAAACCCCCCGTCCTTGGGTGTTCATAATACTGAAGCTTTGCACCCTCGTAAGGAACGTATCGTAATTCTTCAACCCGACCGCGTTTCTTGATATAGTTTGTGAGATCGCCGCCTGAACAGTATTCGATAATGAGATAGATGTTCTTCTCGGCGCGCTAAACAATGACAAACTCAGAAGGGAACGATATGATAGGTTCGTGGGGACGCACGACTATATCCAAGAGACGGGTGATGTGCCTGTGAGATAGGGCCTTGAGGATTTCAATCTCGCTCTGGAGGTTCTCGAATAGCTTTGTGGTAAGCTTGCTCCTGCTAACGGTCTTTATCGCGACTTGCTTGTGGGATTCCTAGCGGAATGATTATAATAAGGTGGGGGCAGGCCGGGCGACTTGGATTGGAACCTACCGCGTGGTATCCCTTGTAAACTGTGGCGAAAGAGCCCTTTCCGATCTCCGCTACAACGACATAAGGCTTAACCTCCTCGTCTTCCTCCCTCGTGACTGCGGACGGGGAGCGTATCACGCCTGGGGGAACATTGGTCTGGGACGTTGGCATCCAAAAGGCAAAGGCGGTGGTGGTAAATGAGAAAGAGAGAGTTGAGGCAGTACGGCTGATCGACTGCCTGGCCACTGTCGGTGGCGGGGGAGAAAGCGGCAGATCAGATGAACTGCCGCTAACAACCGACAACCCATTTTTGAGACATAACGCCCTTTCCTCCCGAACAGTATGACCTCCAAGTTCGACCCAAACAATGCCCAGAACGCAATTGAGGTGTTTCTTTTTTCCCCCTTTTCTTCCGCCTTTTTGCTAGGACTGACCGCCCGCTCTCATACTCAGATCGAGAAACAGTGAGTGCTGGCTCACCCCGTTTTGAGCTCTTGAATCGACTTCGTCAAAGGTTCGCCGTCAAGGCTGTCGAGCACGCGCAGGTGATCTATCGTCCAAATATCCCCGTATATTGTCCTCACTAATCACATCCACTCAAGACGTACTGGAACTTGCTCGAAAAGGTCCCTCCAAGGGGACTCAAGCTGAGCAAGTACGAATCCGAACAGCCCCTGGCTTCCTACCTCATTAGATCTCACTCTCGCACTCCCATGTCAGGATTGATGATGAGATCTTTGAGCATACCATGAAAGAGTTCCCCGAACTTGCGACAGAACCCTACGAGAAACTGCGTAAGCTTGACGAAGACTGGATGAAGAGTGCTGACGGAAAGAAGCGGTGGCGCAAGTTTATTGAAGCGTGAGTCGCTCCCTATTGTATTAACTGGACATCAAACCTTGTCTTTCTAGGTACGATGGCAAGGTCACCGACCACAACTTTGGCTCCCTCATACGCATGAATGCCGAACAAGAATACTCCGAATCGAACACCATCTTTGGTGCGTTCCGCGAACCGGTACCCAGATCTGTGACTGAACCCCTCAGCAGTGATGCGGATCCAATTTTTGGCTTTCGAGGTGAATGCTGCGTCGGGAATTACCCTAGGTCCTCGGACACTAACACGACAACCAGATCGCCCGCAACCGTCTGGGGCTGAACGATAAAGCGCACGAAATCGCAAAGGCAGACGCCGCGAAGGAGGCCGCAAGGAAGGGGAAGGCTAGGGAGAAGCTAAATTAAGGATAAAAGCCCCTAGGAAGCGCTCCGAACCGATTACAATGTGTTACCCGGAGAGCGTTGCGAGACATATTCCAAGGCATACATACGTGGTGACTGACCGATTCGAACCGACCACCCAGGTGGACCATCCGGGCCGGATTCCCGCAGATGTCCACCCTTCGACTGGCCTGAATGCACCGTTCGGCGCGCACATTTATTGCAAAGGTCAATAAACTCGCGGTATCTACGGGTCAGTACCAGGCACGAAAGCTGAGGGGGTAAACTTCGACCGCGGGCATGCAGTCAACAGAAGATGCGAGGCATTGTCGACCATCGTCGATAACCCCGTACCATATGAAGGGGCCAATTCACCCATGCGATAGGCTGGAGGAAGAAAAAAACATGGATCCTGGCAGGACACCTTAAAGCTTGACATATAGTACCTCTTCCCTATATCTCGTAATGTCGGAATAAGGATGAGAGTGCGAGGATGCGCGAAATCGAAGCAGCTGATTAGCTTTCTGTAGGTCCGCCCGAGTAGGACACTCTTGATCCTAGCGTCCCGGATGTCCTCTTGGGCAAGGCTCATCGCGAGTCGAATGGCACTTATTCACATCAGTCGACGTTGGAGGCAAGCGGGTGGTGCAGCGGCGGGGGTCAAACATTTTACTTGTTCTCTGCCTTACGTGTCTGCTAAATGTAAAAACTAAAACGCATCATGTAAATCGTGAACGATGGGAGGGAGTATCGACGGTCGCCGGTAATCCAGTACGATGTGAAGAGTGTCAACCGGCCATGGGAGAGACGGGACTGGTACCTGTGACTGGAGGGGAAAAAAGAAATGAGTCCCGCCCAAACGGTTGAAGGCTCCTGACGTACCCTTTCCGCACCAGCGGTCGATCAAGGAGGTGAGCCTGGTGAGGGCCTCTTCCAGACTCGTCAGGATAGGCGAAGCCTCGTCAAATTCATTAACCCTCTCCATCTCCTTCTCTATGGCAACCCTGCACCGTTTCAAGTCGATCCCATCGTCCCCACTCTCTGCGATCTTGTCCATCCTGTCCCGAACGGCAGAATCCAGCCCCCCATAATGGAGCCAGAGGACCCCGTACCACCAACCGAACTCCTCTGGGCGAGGCAATTGATGAAACCCAGTTAATAACTCGCCCGCGTTCTCTATGTGCCACGTCCAAGACCGCGACGTTGGATCGTCGGATGCGGAGTCGATCGCACGTATGACCGAGGAGATGGCGTGAGTCGAGTCCTCCCTTGTCGCGAGGGGATCGATGTGGTAGCGAAGGAAGTCGAGGATGTGTTTAGGATCCCCCACAGGTGGGACAGACTCGAGCCCCGGTTGGTAGGCAGCGTGTAACGCCAGTCGGGCCGCCTCCATTTTCTTCTCCTGTGCGACGTTAGATCCCATAATCGTTCCGAACAGCCCGTAGCTTTCCGCGGCAACGGCGGGCGTACTGAATCGAGTTATAAGCTTTAATGCGCGGAGTGGCAGTTCCGATGTATCCACGTTTATTGGGGATGGACCCTGGAAATGCCTCGAGAGGTCCTGGAAATTTTTTCCAACCATGGCGTTCATCTGGCGACTGGGCATACATCAGCATCAGAGTAACCGACGAGGGCCGGACGGTCCAACCTTTTATCCCGCCTCGTGAGATCCTCGACGCGGGGGCGATTCCCGAGGATTATGTCGATGGTATATAAACAGTCAGTAATGACCGCATCGCCGGGGGATTTGTTGGGGTCCAGGGAGTATGTTACGAAACTCGAAACGTTGTCGGAGAGCGGTTTACGCAAAGCGTAGTAGACGAGGAGGTGTGACACCCAGTGGTGATGAGCTGGACTCAATTGGTACTCGTCCCAGGGAACCCTCACGTCGAACCCAAGTGCCATGTCAACCATGAGGAGCGCAGACCGAAGGTCGGGGTCATCCCTAGACCCTAGGGGGCCGAGTGGTGTATGTCTGGTGTCCGGGCGCCAGGCCTCGCCCACAGAATCAGTTCCTCCTGGATAAGGGATGCAGAGTTGCTGGACTTGGATATGAGTGAACGCCTTTGCACTGAGATAGGCAACGTCTCGTAGCGCAGGAATAAGGATGCGTGTTTGCGGATGCGTGAAATCTAAGCAGCTGATGAGCTTTCTATAGATCCACCCGAGCGGGACGCTCTTGATCCTAGCGTCCCAAATGACCTCTTGAACAAAGTCCATTGTGAGATGGATGATGCCCACATCGGTCGACATCGCAAGCATGCGGGTGATACAGCGAGCGTCAAACCTGTATCCCTTCTCCCATGAAAGTGACAGTGCCGAGTAGTACACTCGCCGATGGAGCCCGTGGAGTGGCGCCGTTCCAACAGTCAGACCACCTTGCGCAAGCTGGGTGAGGTCAGGGGTGGCTTGTTTGTTTTTCCGTCGCAGTGACTTCACTGTGTCGATAGCGGAAAGGATCAGGAGGGATAGGGGAGTTTTATATGGACAGTGGAATGACAATATAGAGACCGCCACCATGGTTACGTAGAGGATACATCCAAAGGTTGTGAAGCCGATGACAACCGAAAGGACAGACTTCAAGGCGTCACGCAGAGCTTTTTCTAAGCTTTGAAAAACCGGCACTTGAGTACGCTCGCTGTTAGGACAACGTGAAAATACCTCGGCTGGTCCGAATTTAGATTTGAGGCAGGATAGGTCATGTCAGAGGTCGGGTGAAAGCTTGGCTGCATCCTTGAACCCCGCTCCATAAGTAGGATAGCATGTGATGGGAGCCCTGTGCCCCATTCGGACGAGATGATAATAGGGGTACAGGTACTGGTGTATATGGATGTCAAAAGTCGAGGTACGGAGGAACAATTTCTCAGCAAGCTCTAAGTGAATGCGGTTTTGACAGTTACAAGTAGTTGCGCACCAGTTGCGTGCCGTCAGTTGACCATGGGCTCGACCTTAGACTTAGGCGATTCCCCGGCGTTACGAGTGGAAAGATAAAGCGTAGTGGAGGTTTGCGGCTAATCTCGAGGCTCCAGTCCGGCAAATCCCGTGACATCCTTTTCCATCTACTCACTATCGCTTCTCCATTCCGAATTAGGGATCGTTCGAGTGAGGGCGGGTGATAAGTTTCATGCACAGTGAATGGATGACAAGTATCCGCAGCGGTAGCAACCAGGTATGGAACCGTTTCTGATGCCGAGCCCCCATGTAAACTGCAAGTCGCTGTTCCAAGAGTTCATAACTCTACGCTTGCTAGAAAAACAAGCTTCGTCATGCTTGAGCATGAGCAGCGGATGTGGGGTGATATGAGCGCCCGCCTCGCAAGCTTTCGCCAAACCCCGAGCCGCCAGTCAAATGTGCGTGACACCAGGCGAACCGCCCGCCCGCGAGCCTGGTGGAGTGACCGCTTCTTTCATCAGCCTCATGGCGGGTAATTCGCAGATGGCGACTTTGACGACTATCCCTCTTGAGATACTCTTCCTGATCCTTCAGAAACTCGATACGGTCGACGTCATCCGGCTTGGAATGGTGAGTCGCACATCCAGACGCCATTCACTCCCCAGATCAGCGCTGAATTCAGACCAGGCATGCAGAGATCTCCGGGAATCCACGCAAACCCGTCACGTCTGGCTAGATCAAACCCAAAACCATCGCCGAAGAACCGCAGCGCTCAAGCTCTCGTTGCCCTCACCGACCACGCTCACGACGGAAGCTCTCAAACGGTTCGCAATCCTCCAGGCGAAACTTCGGATCAGATGGAGCAGATTACCAGATCGACACGGCGGGGAGAGGCCGAAATTCGCAGCCTGTGGGACCATCCTCTTGCCCGGATGGCTAGATCTCATCTTTCTACCCGGAGGGGAGTCTGTGGTCTCCATCGACGATGACGAGAACTCCATTTCGGTACACCATATCAAGTTATCCGGCGGTCAACTTTCCTTGATTCCGTTGTCCAACCTATCTGGGGGTGAGCACGACCAGGGAGAGGTTGGGTGGAGGAAAATGCTTCCTGCGATGTCTCCCCGTCCTCTCTTTTCCTACGCTCGTGCAAACAGGTCAGTGACGGCTGCAACAGAACTTCCAAAACATTCCATTCTCGATGTTCATTATTTCTGGCGATCTAGTGTTTACTTCTTCGGAATCAGCCCGGATGGGAGAGCGAACCTTGAAACTGAATTCCCAATTCCAGACCGGTCGAAGGTCCTTTGGGTCAGTGGTCAGGGTCGCATTGCAGGCTTTGTCTTTCAAACGGGCTTCGAAAGTCCAGCGGTAACAATTATCCACCTCGACCACCCAGGCGTCACCCTGCAAACTCAACTTCCACTCGATTGCGAAGATTCCCCTGAGGACCTGTCCACACACGCCCCGCCTTGGTTGAGGGGTGGATTTGAAATGACGGAGCAATTCTTACCGGTCGTAGAACCGTGGAAGGTCTGCTTCCCGACCCCAGATCTGGCGGTCATCTACGGTAGGAACCGCGTTCTGGCCTACACCCTTCCTCCATTCTCAACCTTATCCCGCGAAAATCACCTCCTGGACGAAAGTCCAACATGGTGTTGGTCCAGTATACTGGAAGACAGCACGGGGGTACGTAGACACAACACGAGTGCGGAGGTGTTTTACGACCCGTCCCTACCTGACCATCGGTTCAACATCCACCTGTTACACCGGCTGGATCACCCCAATTCCCGGGCCTACATGGGGCTGATCACCCTAAAAATCGACCCTTACAACCCCCCCTCGCCTTCTCCGGGAACGTCCACTTCTCAACGGATCGTGAGTCGCTTTCCAATCGCTGGTCTGACCGTCATGGGTACCATACACCCAGGGGTCTACCATTCAAGAACGCGGTTAGAAAACGAGGGGCTCGACGTATGGGTGACCCCCCTCGAAGACCTTTCGTTTTCCCAAGCCCATGGGGAAGGGGAAGGGCGGGGGTCGCTTTGGATGTTCGTCTCGAACGATGAACTGGAACCTGATTTGGAGTGGGAGAGTGTGGATTTGGACGAAGCCTCTGGGCGAGTCTTCATTTGGGGACCAGCGTACCGATGGAAAACGCCCTCCGAGACCCGTATTTTCGTTGGTGAGTTGGTATCGTGAGGTGAGTGATTTGCGATTACCCAGGCACCGGCGCTTCCACGTTCTGGCAAGGGTGTTGGCGTCAGTCAAACAATGAGGTTTTTTTTTTGTTACGTCCGTGCTCAATTAAAAATCGACAATCAGACTTTCTTTCTCAACTTCTCAATTCAATCTTCTCTTTCTGGATCGGGACAAGGGAAGACCAAAACAGACATGGGCTGTATCCACAGTTTCGGTTTTATCTCTCGAGCGACGAGGCGGGCCGGTGATCGTCGAGTCTATCTCCTTTTTCTTTTCTAACCTTTAACGTTTCTACCGCCGGATCCGCCAGTCAGTCGTTCTGTTAGCTTTAAAGCCAATTAATTTAACTTCTTATTGATCTTCTGAACGCAAGGCTACAAGGCTACATCATGGGGGATTGGTATCCAAGGAAAGTGAGAAGGAGTGTACGAGGGGAGAAACTGAAATCAGGAAAACAACCAAATGAAACGCAGATCCAGAGGTTATACGGACACAGTTCGAGAGGATGGAAAGGAAAACTTTGCTACACGGGTTGAGGAAGGAAAGATTAACGAGGATGGGATATTATTGGTGTTTGATCGAATGCGGAAGATGGATGATTGGAAGATATATGTGATAGTTTTGAAGGTCGAAACCCGTAGAACTACGGGTGTTGGGGTATTTTGGCTCCAGTCCAAAAGGGATGCGTCTATGATGTGCGTCGGTAGTGTTCGTCGTCGGAGTGGTTTACATCCTCCTGCCGCGTCCGGCATCCTCGTTCTGAATCACGAGGTTCATAGCACCGAGAACGGCGTCCCAGGTGAGGTCTACGACCTCCCAAGTATCGTTATCGAAGACACCCAGCGCGCAGATCAACCTCCAAAAGGCGGAGACCTGATCCGAGTAAGCCATCAACTGCTGCATCGAACCACGCGACTTTTCGAACAACATGTGACCGAGCTTGGCGGTGCGCTGTTGTGGTGGGAGGGAAGCGAATGACGCGAGGGATGACACAGAGACTGAGAGAATTCCAGAAATCAACGTCTCATACGATTTGGTGAGGAGGAAGACTTGGAGGACGGGGAACAGGTTCGGAGACGTGACTTTGAGTTGGACGACCGGGAGTGAGGTAGAACCGGCGGGGAGAACGGGAACGGGTGGAACGCCGGTGCAATGGGCAGCCAAAAGTAACGCGTGGGTTGGGTACAGGAACCTCTGGTCCGATCGTGTGGACTGGAGGGCGAGTATATGCGTTGGAAGGCGGTTGGAATTAGATGATGGTGGTAAGTTAAGGTTGACAAGATGGTTGGCAGGAGGTTGGGAGGGCAACATCGGAGCGACGCGGTTGATAGCGTTGCATAAACTACGCAAGGCAACGAGGTCAGTATTGCTGATACACCAGGGTGAATGTATGCGGTGCTCACTCTGTGCCCATATCGGTGAGACCACGCCTGATGTACTCTATGGGGACATTGGCCAACTCTGGGTTGACAGCAGCGATGATTTTTTGGTTTGGTTGCTTGAACTCTGGACGAGCGAGCCTCCTGGGGAGCGATTTTGCGGGGACTTGTTGCTGTGACTGCTGGGCGGGGCCGGCAGCGAAGTTGTGGGGCTGAGCGGATGCGACTTGGAACATTTTTGGTGAGGTAGAGGTTTCTGGATAGAGAACAAGGCTGGTAGAAAGGGAGACTGGAGAATCTTGGACGGTGAAAGGCTGGAAAATATAAATACTGGGATGTGTACAAAGGGGAGCCATCTGAAGGACAAGGCGGTCGGTTTCCTTTTTCGGGGAAGCGTTTGAACCTGCCTAATATAGAAAGCGCACGTGACGGAAGTGAGCCGTTGTTTCGTCACCCGATCTCCATTCCGAGTATAAGTTCACACTTTCCCTTTAAGTCGGATTTGGCTCAACGTTTGCAGTTGCTATATCCGTCTACTCTAACGCTCTGCTGCAACCAGATCTCCCAGGCTCTCACTCACGTACTCGGGCACAATGTCTGATGCATTTGGTCCTGTTATCTCCGCGAGCTTCGTGATCCCTAATCGTAGGAACGGGTCAGCCTTGCGCTGGCAGGCATCAAACAATATCCTACCGGTAAGGACTAGCAGCGTGGACACCCCACCATCCTGTCCAAACAAAATGTCCGTATTTAATCGGTCTCCCACCATGATTGTCCGAGTGGGGTCAAAGTCATGCCTACAAGCGGCAAGGCCAGTCAGTGCGGGCTTCCTGCTTCTGACGTGACTCACTTCGCCCGGACACAATCCAACATCGTCTTGGATGGTTTCCCAGTGGACAAGGGGTCTCTCCCTAGTGCAAACCGAAGTGGAGCGCTCACCGACCCCGCTCCCGGAAGAAGCCCAGTCGAATCGGGGTAGGTGCTGTCTTCGTTCGTTGCCAGGAAGATGCATCCGTTGTTCCTTGTCAAGTACTGAAGTGCCTTGGATAGTTTCGTATAGTTTATGCTCATATCCAGCCCGCATAAGACTACCGCGACGGATGGATCTAGCGTGAAATCTGCCAACGAAAACGGTTCTAGGGTATTATCGGCCGGGTCCTGGGTTGCATTCATTTCCAAGGGTTTCACGTTCAGCTCATGTGTCTGTGGATTCGTGGTGTTTGTTGGAGCGGACGTACGGTTCCTCCGATGTATGCGATCCCTTCCTCCCTGAGCTCCTCCTCTATTCCACTCATCCCAATGACGTATACTTTCTTGTCCTTGGGCAACTTCATGACGGATGAGATGTAGACCGCCGCCGCATACGCGGAACCGAAGATCTCGTCCTAAAGTTTGCCGTTAATCTCGGGTGTTCTCGGATAATCCACCCTCATATCCGTTTCATACCACTGTCGCGTCGATACCGAGCTTGTCAAACTTCTTCTTGTAATTCTTTCTTGACTTGGTAGCATTGTTCGTCACGAATATAACGGATTTGTCTGCGCCGCCCAAAGCAAGATTAGCAGCCAAACGTCATGCATCCAGATGAGATCGTCGTCGCACTCTGTCTCCGCAGCATTTCGAGCACCTCCTTCGCCCCTTCGACGGGTTTGTCGCCGTTCCAGAGTACACCATCGCAGTCGAACAGCCAGGTATCGTACTTATCCAGCAACGCTTCGTACTGGTCTCGAGCCCCCTTCGCTAAGAATGTCGGAGGCATTTCCGGCGGTCTGGCGGATCGCGGTTCGGGATAACCGACGCTGGGGCCGAAAAAGGAAAGGGCGTGCGGACGTGTCCCGCGTGTCCCGCTCATATCCAACACTTACTTGGCCCTTTCTTTGTGCCCTCCCGTCTCCCAATCTTTCCTCCTCCCGTTCCTTGATCTCGCGTCAGCGACGACCATCAGACCGCACGGAAATCAGACGGAGATATTCAAACGAATCCTTACCGAAAATCGCACGCCTTTGTTCAAAAACTCTCCCTGCCGCCCCGCCTCCGCCCCCCTCGGATTCGCGAATGCGACAATCATGAAGCCCAAGGCGAACCAGAACATCTTTAGGAGACTGCCCACCTGGCTTTCCCTTGCAATCGGTGTTGCAATTGGAATACTCGTCTCTAAGCTCGTCTTCTCATCAGTTGCGTTTCTTCCCGCCCTTTCACCCTGTCTGTATGGTTGACGTCCTTGTGACTTTTGTAATTCATTCCCGCGTGTAGACGTCTCGACCGTGGCATGGAAGGCCCGCATCTGGGTATCGCAGCCATTCCGCCGACAATGGGCACAAGTTTAGCATGCCAACTCTCGAACAGCGTTTTCGAGTCTTCGAGCTCTTGACCACTTTAACGCCGCACTACACCAAAGAGTGCACTCGACACGCCAATCCTCTCTACGCCCAACAAGCACGCGAACGCTACGCCACACTCATCGGCCACAACGAACCTTCACAGTCCTCATGGATGTCCAACCTCGGTTTGGGTCTCGGCGGCCTGGACGGAGATCAGATGCCCGGCCCATCAATGCATACCCCCGACGACCACAAGTACTTCTTTGCTATCAACTTGTATAACTCGTTCGATGTCATACCCGACCTGTTTTCTGCTCTCTTCAAGGTCTCTTCCATCCTTGGTTTCCAGAACGTCTACGTGTCGATCTACGAGAATGGGTCTAACGATCAGACAAAAGCCCTCCTGCGGATATTTGATGCGCTTTGTCGGTCGGCTGGGTTGAGGGTCAAAATTCGCACCTCGATGCGAACGAGGGGTAATTTTAACCATCGTATCGAATATCTGGCTGAAGTGAGAAACGCCGCTTTCGTACCTCTCCATGAACAGCGAGATGACCACGGAGAGCATTTCGACACGATCGTGTTCATGAACGATGTCTTGCCCTGTGTGGACGACTTGCTGGAGTTGATTTGGCAGAGCCGGTTGAACAACGCCGGTATCACCTGCGCGGCTGACTACATGTACCATGACGACCTGGTGTGGACGTTCGTCGTTTCCCAGGTCGGACCCGAATGCTCACCGATCACAACTATCTACAGGGACATCCGGTGTTCTACGACAACTGGGTCGCGCGGGACATCAACGGCACCGCGCTAGAAAACGCACCATTCGAAGTCGTGTTCCACCACCCTCTCTCAAACGAACGCTGGCAACGTCACTTACCCGTTCAAGTTCAATCATGTTGGAATGGTATCGCGATTCTGGACCCAATGCCGTTCTATACACCACCGGCGGTCAAGTTCAGGATGGCAAATATACTGGACGACGAGTGCTCGGCGTCGGAGTGTAGTTTGATTTGTAACGATTATTGGCAGGCCGGGTTTGGGAGGATCATGATGGTTCCCAGGGTCAAGTTGGCTTATGATAATGTAAGGCGGTTTCCTCCCAATCCCCTCCCTTTATTGAGAAAGTTGACCGTTTTCATAGAGGGTTTTCCCGATCATCCATCCGTCAAGGAGGAACTTGACCGCCATTCGGGGGTATCTCAGGTTAGGTGGACTACCGGATAACCCCCGAACGGATCCCCAGGACCGGGCGTGGTTCGGTCCTCATGACCGGTTGTTCATAGAAGAGGAGAGTGAGCCCATCGAGTTTGCGCCTGGACCTGAATATGGTGAGTTCCCTCTTGGACCCTTTGTTTGTTCCTACCTCTCGCTATCTCCGAAAACTTGCCCGCGCTAACTCATATTCCCGTATTCGGGATATGTGTGCGTGGGTGAAGGGGGCGGCGGCGATTGATCTCATAACAGCGGCAAGTTTGTCACTGGGTGCTGAATGTTGACCCCTTTTCTTCAGTGTGGTGTTGGGGATGGGATGGAGCTGGAGATTTGGACGGGCCAGACGTGGATCCCATTTGGGAGAAGATGCACAACAAATCCAGCTCGTCAGATGCCATCAAGATCCGACATCGTAGGGATTTAAAACAATTCTGAGGACCCCCCCCCGTCTCGTCGAAGGAGGCTTGATCTGGTTTATCCCTGGAGGGGCACGTCCAAACGTGTGCGTGTCACCGCCTTGTGCTTGCGTTTTTGGTCTGCTTTATGTGGCTGGGCCCGTACGCGTCCACCCCTTCCCCCTCGAGACCCGTGTCTCAGTTTGAAAATGGGCCTGTCCCGAGCGACGGGGAGGACGTGTTCGACTTTCAAAAGTTTTGTAGGCTCTTATGTGTCTATTATTCCCCACCCGTCTTGCATTCCTGGCACGTACACGCGTGCTAATCTCATCGTAAATGTGTTTTCGTTTGCAGTCGAATAATTTTAGGTAGAATTTCTGACTTCTCTCAACCCTCGATCTTGCTTTCCCCTTGTTTCGCTTACTCTCATGGACAAATAGACAGGTTCAGTCCCACTGACTCTTTAGGAGGGTGTTGGGTTCGCTACGGAGAGTTCATCCTTGGACAGGTTCGTGGCGCATGGGTGACTGACGGTGAAACTAGTCTTTGGGAGCTTGGCTACTAACCTGCCGCTGAGAGCGCACATATTTGATTTGCTTCCCCTCAAAAGGACCTTGGGCCCTCTTCAATTCCTCCGGCGACTTCGCGGCGCATCCTTGAATATAGTGGTAGCCTCTGCGGGTGCGTCCGTTACTTCTGGCTCCACGTAGGCGTTGGGTTTGTTGGTTTCGCTTTGCCTCCCCAGGTCTCCAAATTTCCAGGCTCGCTGCGGCGCACCGTAGAGCTAGTTCGTCCGTGTTGCCCCGGGACCAAGTCCCCAAGTTCCCCTGCGTATCCTCGGGTCTGTGTCCCGTACTCGTGTCATTCCTTTGTCGTATGTCCTAGTCGTCCCTCCAACGCCGCCACAGATTCTTCGCCAGAAACTCCTGATGTACGCGTCGAAGTTCTCGGAGCGGATGGACGTGGTACCCTGAATTTTGCCGCGGTGATCACCACGGGAGTGTTTCCTGGATCAAACCCCCGAACGATTCCGCCCCACGTCGGTGCAGATAATCTGATCTCTTGACCGTCTATGATCATCGCATCCAGAATCTCAGGAGGAGAGAACGAATAGATTTCTGTGCGACCAAGCCTGTGTTCGTGGGGGAGTGCGCCTTCTTTGTGGACAGTCAGACCAATTGAGTTGCATTCCTTCGCAGGTCAGGCGGGTGGCGACGTATGATCTAGTGGATGCTAGACTGTTCGATTGGTTTGGAAATACTTGTCAACAGAATCGCAAAAGGAGGTAAACATATGGTTTATGTTTCTTTTGGTCATGGCAGGGATATCCGCGGGGATGTGTGGTCCGGTTCCTGGTTATATGCCCATTATGATTATGATTAGTCGATTGGCTGCCGCGAGGGATGGACCATTCAAAGGCATCCCCCGTCGGAGTTGAGGACGAGCAAGCGTGGGAACTGTGACCGGACCAACTCCCGGCCCCAAACGACCAAGATTGATGACGGTCCTTTGAAAACTCACCGATCCCCCGAGACATGAATCCCAATATGCGGGCTACCGTACTGTCCCGTTCTCAAAGAGCCACTCACCTAGAAGCCTCGTCCAACAGACTTCTATCCAATCGAAGCCGCTTTATACCGTTTAGGCACATCACCCAACCTTGAAGCCTCGATTTCCGTGTTCGGACGGTAGGCGACGACGCAGGTTACGACCCACAACTCGGCCCCCCGTGTCATTTCCTCTCATCCATTGCAACACCTTTTCTTCCAAGGCTACGGTTTTAGTCGGTGACCAACACATCACTTGCACACGATGACCGGGCCAGCGTCCCGTTCGTGTGACTTGTTCTCGCATGGTTTCCTCGAGGTAACTGCCTGGTGGCCCTCCTCCGCCGGGTGTCTCCCTCAGTGTCTTACTTCAACCGGCTCGACCGTTGAACCATGTCGTCCGATGACCGTGTGTTCACAATGATCCCACGAGAACCGCAGCTTCCTGACTAACCCATATGTTCCGGCACTCAGGAATATGTTACTCACGCAACCCAGGTCCATCGGCATAACATCCAAGGAATTCCCAAAATCCCTCACCAAGATACTGGCATCTCGAGGGGACGTGGTCATCGCGATGTCGTTGCAGGGTGACGATGCTCTGATTCTCATCGGCATCCTCGATCAGGCACGTTTGGTGGAGTCTGGTCATCATGAGCGTTCGTTTAATCCCCTAAACAGGCTTTCAAGGCTCCGAACATGGGCCTTGACCTCCGAGGCAAGAGCGTTCGTATCCTCAGGAGACTCTGTGGTTCGCAGGCCATCCTGCCATGTTCTTGCATGCTCTCGGACAACACCTCAAAGGAGGGTGACATCACATTTGCTGATTCTGGAGTGTTTGGAGATGTTTGGAAAGGTCACAACAATGGGAAT
>Ga0307517_10001176_pt1 | contig 44081 bp, 52 predicted proteins | sample 23_EM_MG_FD_194515 | JGI IMG/M metagenome (GOLD analysis project Ga0307517, IMG submission 194515) | Populus trichocarpa ectomycorrhiza microbial communities from riparian zone in the Pacific Northwest, United States - 23_EM | ecosystem: Host-associated > Plants > Roots > Unclassified | place...
TTCACGCGGGGGGTTTTAACATCCAAAAAATCCCCCCCCCCCCCCCCCCAACCACAGTACAAAAATGTCACCCAACCCCACCACCACCACCACCACCACCACCCCCCGCCACGCAAAAACCCACCCCTCACCCACAGCCTTCATAACCCATCTGCTAACAACCTACCCGCACTCCCGCATATCCCTAATACTCTGCCTTCCCTCGGAAGCAGCAGCAGCAGCAACGGGGACGACGCCATTCCTACGCCTCCCCCGAACACTCCGGACCATCTCTGCTGCGCGCAACATTCTTGTCGCGTTCGCGCCGACACCGTCGCTGTTCCGCGCGACGGTCGCGAGCTTGCAGGACAAGGGCCGGGAGGAGATTGGGGTTTTGGCGGTGTGGGGGCTTGTCCGGGCGCACTGGACGGCGGGGGCTGCGGAGTGGTGGGCTGGAGGGATTGGGAGGGCGATTGCGACGGTGGTGGAGGTTGCGGAGTGTGGATGGGTTTTTGGGGAGGGGGTTGTCGAGGAGGAGGGTGGGGAGGATGGGGGTGGCGGAGAGGGTGATGGGGGTGGGGATGGGGATGGGGATGGGGAGCAGTGGTGGGGAGCTGAGGTACCCGTTTTAGTCGGTGGTGATAGAAGCACAGATGTTGCGGGGGTGTTTGGGAAGTGGTGTTTTGTTGAGAGGAGGAGAGAGGGGGGGGTTATAGGTGGATGAGAGAGCAGCACGGGGGAGACGGGTAGGAGAGCATAAAAGTAGACTACGAGGGCAAATATTCGGCGGAGATGGTGCATTGCGGGCCAACAGTCACATCCTTTCAAAAAAGAGACCGGCCTTCATCACGACATTTGCTAAATTAGCTATAATACATCAATTAGCTTCCCCTGACCTAAGCAAATAATACATCGTCATCAAGCTCCCCCTTTTCTCTACCCTCCTCAATCCCTAACGCTTTCATTTTAACCTCCCGCTTGGTCTTCTCCTGCGTCCTAGCATGATACTTCTGTGCCTTCCGACTCCTGATATCCGCCCTAATAGCATTGGGCGACACAAACTCCTTGTTCTCGTAGATGACCGGCCCGCCGAACGAGCCTTCGAGGATCACGATTGGCGTCATAACGAATCTTGGGCCAATCTCCACCAATGAGAGCTCCGTCTCAACAGCCTTACTCTTTGGAGCATCGGGATCGGTGTCCTTGGCTACTTCCGCCTCAGAAACCTGGTAGTTCCTGAACCAGATCTTCCCGTCGGCGATGGTGAAGCTTATCACATGATCTGTGAATGGCTTGCTCTTCCGTGCGCCCTTAGGGATCCCAAAGGTGTGGTGAAGCATCTCCTTTATCAATCGCATTGCGGGGGTTGCGTCGAAGGTCGCGTCGAAGCTGAGGAGCGGGCGGGAGCCTTTGAGAGCGTTCCCGGTGAAGTGGAGTTCTTCCATTGTATGCACTTTTTTTCCATCCCACAATTAGTTTACTTATCCCGAGGAGCGGGGGCTAGGGGTGGTAGATAGGGGAGGGGGAGCAAACAGTTCTGAAGATGCATCTTGACACATGGTCCGTTAGGTGCTTTGCTCAGCCATACGTAGAGATCTTGACGTTTTCGCGCTTCGAAGAAGAGTATATTATTGCAGTTGTGGAGGTCTGCAATCTCGTTCAGGTAGTAGAGTTTTGATTTGGTATCCAGCTTTGCATCCTTGCGACTGTGTGGGAGCATGGCTACCAGGTCATTGAGCAGGTGCCGGTGACTGAATCGCACTTTCATTAGTCGTGAACAGAATCATTGCGAGCGGTGTTGGGGAGGGGAGGTTGAAAGAGAGACAAACCGGTATGTGACGCCGCGGGATGTCAAGACTAGAACCCTTTGTTTATTCTTCTTATCCGGTTCATCGGCTGGGGCGGATTTTGTGCCGGTTTTCGACACGGATTTGTACACTGAAGCCATTACGATGTTTAACGGTAAGGTTTGGGAGATTTTCGGTTTTTTTGTTTCCCGCAGTGCCTTGCAGGTAGTCACATCCGGGTAACATGACAGGGTGTAAAATCGATCTTATCACGTGTTCTTGCAGGATCCTATCGGCGGCTACTGGGAATGTGAGATCATTGGAGGGGAACCTATCGTACTACCGGTATCATACCCCAGTCCAGCGAATTCATAAAAGAATGGAAAAAACAATGGCTTTTTCCCAGTTTTTTTTCTTCTGACCTCCGAGCACATAGGGCCGAAAAAGCACAAATGAGTAAGTCGAATGCGGTCTTGAAAATACGATACTCATTGTCAGTCCTTTGGCTACTGAACTCCGCAGCCACGCACGGTAGTGGAATTGTTGCGGTGGAGCTCGTATTATATCTGGGCTAAAACCAAACCCCCGGAAGCAGTAACTTAACCGTCAACTAAGTTAATATGATATTACGATACCAACCCAAGAACCCCAGAGATAATTCTGAAAACACCGAAACAGAGAATACAAAATGATATAGTTCCTGGTATCATAGTAGAAAAAGTCCAAATACATTCAGTGCCCGTAGTCCCTGCCCGAGGAGAAACTATCAATTTACTGTCTTAAAATGGGAGAAAAGGATAGGACGCCGTAAAAGCTCACAAGACTGGCTAAGACCGACCCAGGATGTTTTAATTGCGGGCCAGTGAGGGAAGAATTCGGCCCTCATCCACATTTCTCACGGGCCAGTTTATACGAGGCTAGTGCCAGCCAATTACAACAGCCCAAATTCCCCGTGATATAATACTCACCGGCCACAAATTACAAACTATAAAATGAGTATATTTTTGAAAGCTGTGTAGCATAATACCTATCAGAGAAGTGTAATAGATTTGCATTAAGAGTGCTGGTAGAAAACTCAAATATCAAATCATAAACTGAGTGTGATATGATATTTTGTGTAATAACTCTTATTATGACTTGTACCATGACTTATACTATGACTCACTTTATCAGTCTGATGGATATTATAATATGACTCAAAGTATAAGCAATTTATCAGTCAAAAAATTATATAATAATATATTATTATAAAGAATTATAAATCCAAGTATGATATAGGGTTACAAATTAGGTGAATGATGAATTTTATTTCTAAATTTTATTTTTCTAGTATGCATAAGAGAAATTAGTCTGAGTGAAACATGTATCGTATTGTATTTCAAAACAAGTAGGTTCATTTTTTTTCAATTCTTCTCTTGTTAAACTGTTTCTTATCCTTTTATTTCACTGATTAAAGCTCTTTTGATATTAGACTCTGTTTGACATATTGTTATGCTCTTATAAAAGAAAGTCATTTTTGCTAAAACTCATACCTCTTGTAAAATATTCTTATTGATTTGGGTATTCTGAAACCTTCAAGAAACTGTCCAGGGTTGTGTATATGAAATCCTAGCCAAAGATTGACTCAGGCAGATTGATTAAGCAGAGGCTTTCAAAAGTTGTTAGATAACATCTTTTACTATAATACAAAGGTCTTAAAGTGTGTGACAGCTTGTTACTATTATAGCAACCAGAAGAGGTAACTATCCAATCAAATATATTAAAAACTTAGTTTGCCAAAGTCTGCACTTTTTAAGTGTGAAGAATACAGACTCAGGCTTTAAATATACTGGGTATCTTTTCCACAGTCTTACTTCTTCAAGAAGAGCTAGTATCTCAAAACAACTATAGTATCAAATTGATATCATAAAACAATAAATAAAACAATAAAGAAATACAACAATTCCTTGAAATAAAACTTCAATTACAGGAAGGATCAACTCAGGTTTCTGAAACATACTCAGAGAGAGGCATAATCTCATATGCCAAAATCAAATACAAAACAAACTAGATATCAAATGATAACTCATGAAACACAACTCTATAAGCTCAATGCTCATATCCTGAAACCAAACTAGTCTTAAAGGAAAACCTATGAGTAACCTAGTGTATGATATCTGTACCAGTTGCACCTTATCAGCTAATAGAAATAAACCTTCTATACTATTCAAATAAAAACTATCAGGATTCTAATTATTTTAATAAAAAGAAAAGAGGAAAAGAAAGGATATAGGTTAAGCTATAATCAAGACAACACAATATTGTAATATTGTGTATTATGCAACAACAACACTATAAAAGTCAGAATGTCATTTCACTGGCATGACAAACAGGATTCCAGTTATTTTGATTAAGCAGCGACCAAGTTTATACCTAGTGATACATGGTGCTATAAAACTTAAATTATTATATAACTCAATTACCTTATTCAAGTTCACATAATTTGTAACAATCCTACCTTATTAGTGTGAGTTCAACAGGTAATGATGCTTCTTCTTGATTCACGCAACTATTATTTAACATTTGTAAATGTGACTTTTATACTACTTCCTGCCTTCTATGAGACCAATAGTATCCTTCTAGTTGTGTGCTAACTCAATTGTACCAATATCCTGTTCTGGTATATTGGAGATTTGTAGATATGTTGTGGAGTAAAAACTCAAAGTATATTGTGGAAGAGAACTTGATTAGCAAAATGAATGAGGTTGCATCCTGATTCCTACTATCCATCCTGGCTCTTCTTGCAACCAAGTTTGTATTCTATCATTCCACTTTGGACTCTAGAAAGCAAATATAAGCATAAAATTACTCTCAGAGCAAAACAGGTTAGTTTATAAAATAAATAGTGGTTCATACTAGTTATACTAGTAGGTAAAACTATAGGCTTTGTAACCGATAGATCATAGATTGATAGAAATTTGAAATATTTTATATAGAAAATTGACTACAGCAGTATAAGCATTTCGAAGTAGGCAAAATGCTTAGGTTTTTGGAAGTTCTATCAAGTGTAAATAAAATGAAATCAACCACTAGCTGGCTGGTCGAAATATAGTTTCAGGATGAATAGAAAGATAATTTGGTATATTGAGGATATAGAGGATCAGCCAGAATGAGTAAGGATATAAACTCATTGTTGTTGCTAATAAAGTTACAGAGCTATATGAGAATCTGAATACTTGGATTTAAAGACCCATTTTTGTACCCTAGATCCACCCACAACCCTGGCCCTGTGATGTCATCTGACTGGCGTACATCTCTTATCATAACATCATCTATAATTCAATTATGTATGAAATTCTCCATTCTAGATCAACATACTAATTGCCAATTTATGCAAATATTCATCCTATTATTAATTGGAACAGGATCTATATTTAGATCATGTGTAAAATTCTCAATTGTCTCTCAACATACTGATCTCTTAATATTTGGAAACAATTATAACATTATAGCTCATGAGGCAGAATTCAAGGCAGACTAGTACAAAGCTTACTTACAATCAACCAATCAAAATCAAACAACTGCATTACCAATAGAAGATATCAAATTAAATCAATGTAATAATATACCTATAATATTACTAGTGTGCATCATGTGAAACCTCAGCCTTGCTTAGTCACTATTTGTAATATGATTTTATGTTTAATTATAGCTATCATCTGCATGTGTGAGTCATATATCATATTCTCTGACTCAAAATATAGTTCTAATATCACATGTCACATATGACTCACACCTTTGAGTCATTTACCAAAATAATAACAATAACATTTCTAAAATAAAACTATGACTCACTCACCCCTTCCACCTGACCCCTAATTATCAGTTATTTGTATTTACCTAGCCTCTCCTCTCACTAGTCTGATTCAGAAACCCTGTTTGATTCTACAATTTGTAACTATGGTAAATGAGCCTTCCAGTCACCTGGTTGGTGGAGGGTGGGAAATAACAATGTCCTGTAAAATGCCAATCTTCTCATAGGACATGATCAGAAAAATCTATCCCCCCCTGATTGGGCTCACGATTTGAGGTATTTCCGGACATCACTGGAGAGTTATTTTTGCTTTTCAATCGCCGACTTAATTCAAGCTTAGATTATCAGCCGAGATGAACGCCACGCTAATTTTCTCCTAAGCAGCCGCTTCCCGGAATACCAACGGTACTCTCCGTAGTAGTCTTGAAACATTACAGCACCAGCTATATAAGCCAATCCATCAAGGGATATTTAGGCCGGCAATAAAAGATAAAATGTTCATGTAACACAGCGCGCCGGTCCGCTCGTGACGGTACAGCTGGAACGGAACACATATGTAATGGAAGTTGAGAATTGCTTGTTTGAGTAAGACAGCTAGAGATGGGCTATGTGTTTTTGATGATGGAAATGAAGAACACCGGATATTGCATGCCAGCAAAAGAATTGGAAAGAGACGTGTATATCATCCTACCAAGGTCGCTACTTTTTGTGCGTCCTTCTAGACTTGGATTCCCAATCTTTGTCAAAACCTATCTCGTCGAAGAAAAGAGTTAGTAGAGTCGTACAATTGGATTCGGGTATGACAATAAGACTATAAGGCAAGAAAAGAGTTTTCCGATTATTTTTCAGTCATATCTGGAGGTAAAAGAGGGAGAGGGCTTCACCGTAAATCGGGTTTCCGAGCTGTAAGGTAAACCTTGTTAGTGAAAATTCTAGTTGTATATAGCGCAAAGGAAAGGTCAACAAACTCTCTTAAGGGAATGGATAACCTATGCGATCAAACAGGTTAGTACTATTCTCAGAATCTAACTAAAATAAAGATTTCCACTCACATCGGTGACGGTAATAGTCTTGCGATTGGCGTGTTCGAGATAAATGGTGCACGAATGAAGGATCTAGCGAAAACTAAATTAGTCGCTACCCATTGCCACTGCTAACCCCCCCCCCCCAAAACTCTAGGACCCGCAAACCTCTTTGAGGCGATCGGTCATAGCGCCGCGCATCTCGTTGTAGATGGCCGACGAGATGCGTTTGACTCCGCCACGTCTGGCGAGACGACTACCCAACTATTAGTATGCTGAAACACAGGATGCCATCAGTGCGGCCGAATAGGAATGAAAGAAAACAAACCGAAGATCGCCCTTAGCTATATTGAAGGAAAAATAATTAGCTTATTGCGCAACTTCACAAAGAAAAGGAAGCAAAACTCACTAATACCGTGAACTGAATCTCGGTGGATTTTCCTCTGGCGTCTCATACGACCGGGCCCGACCCCCTTCCCAAGGCCAGCCCCAGACTTCCCAAGACCAGCCCCAGACTTCCCAAGACCAGCCCCAGACTTCCCAAGGCCAGCTCCAGACTTCCCACCAATGCTCTTTCCCCCGCTAGAATATCTTCCTCTCCCGGTGAGAGGAGGAGGGGCGCGGCCGATATTGCGCGTAGCAGGCATTCTGAGTTATTCTCTTGGCTCTTTTTGATTGATTAAAGGGATCGTAGTAGTAGGTGCGAGGTAGGGGAGAATGAGGGGAGACGAGTTAGGGGAGAGGGGAAGAGGTGGGAGAGGTGGGAGAGAGGGAAGGGTAGAAGAAAGGGTGGGTGGGAGTTCATAAGTGTGGGAAGACGCGGCGGGAAGCTGGGGTTTACACGGCAACCAACCAAGTTTTGGTGTTCGAGCAGCGTCACGTGGTGGGGAAGCGGCCCCGCGGTTAGGGTGTTACTAGTATGTACCTGAGATTGGTAGCTGTGATAGTTCTACTGGTCGGCGAGTGTTTCTTGTCCATGCGGTTGCCTTGATTACCGCTATTCCGCGCTCTTTGGATATGCGCCTAGATAAACGTTTTATCAGTGCAGTAGCTGAAACATTTCCCCTGGCATTGGGGGCCGGGTTTTGCTGATCGTCGTTTTAAGGTTATGCGGATGTTTCATGGGGATTTCTCTGGAGCCTGGGAACTGTGCAGTATCAACTGGGGCTCATCGCCACCTGTACGTTTGTGGTAATATCATGATATTTTCACAAACCTCCCCCTTTATCTATTTGTGCTATCTGCAAACTCCAACGCCAATGCATCCCAGTACCGGAGCGCACAGTCCACCACGTGCTATACAGGTGCCACCAGTACAAGCAATCATACCATCATCGCGTTGTACATCTGTTGTATTGAATTACTTTCTAAGTTACCAAATACTCGTATTACGGTAACATACCTGTACCACATCATACCCTCATGGGATCATAGCAAACACAAATCCTCCCGAAATATGCAAGAAAGCTTCGGTAGAATAAAATAGAGAAAACCAAACTAATGTACCCCAAAAAAGACAAAATTAAAGTTTTGCGGTATTGTCTATCCCCCGCTTATATTAGGTTTTTTGGGGGGGGATGGAGAAAAAATAATAGGTAGTGGTGGACAACTACTCGGGAATGAATTAAGGGCTGGATAAATTTATTCGCAAATAAAGGTTGCTTCGCCAAAGAACTTTCCTTCCTCCTCGATGACCTGATCATCGATTTTGACCCTCAGGGTCATTTGCTTAGAATACTATTTATGATTGTCAGAGCCTTGTACACGAACCAGGAGTACTTGTACAATTGGGGGGTGGGGACTAGCCTGGTAGATATAAGGTTTTGTTCCAGCAGCGCTGGAAGCAATCTTCTTGATGAACGCCGGAACTTCTGCCATGACATCCACGCGGTCGATCCTGTCACCCAGAGGCCCCTCAATGGCAGCCACCATGTCCTTCCCATCCTTATTTGATTTCCAGACAAACTTTGCCTCAGTTGGTTCGGGCCACCCAGCCTCCTCATCCGGCCGGGTCTTCAGATGCTCAACGGTGCCACAAGAAGATGCAGCGATGATCTCCCCATCGGTTACGATGCCTGAAACATTCACCTTCGAGCTCCCATATGAAGGTGGGGTAGTGAACTCCATCATAACGGCAGACATAGTCGGCCCCTGAAAATTGGCAAAGTTCCACTTGGCAGCTAAAAATATCACTCAAAATAAGCTCCGTATAATGCCCCCATATACCACGGACGGACATACCAGCATGGTGGGGTTTCATAGCCTGCAAGGCCATCACCATCATGGTAGTTCCAGAGAAATCAATCTTCACCGGTTCCCCCTTCTCCGCAACAACCATAAACCCCGTCAACTTATTCCTGGGCCAAAAAATATGTCTAATAGCGCCCCAAGGCTCCGCGGGATCAGTCCCGTACAGGGACTTCCCATCTTTACCAATCTTGAAGCCGGGGCCTAAGCGTGTGCAAGTAAGGTCGATGCTAAGTTCTGGATCAACCATCGACTTGATAGCATATGAATTTCCGTCCTCCGACATGGTTATTGCCATGTCGTCAGCATAGAAAGAGTAATTTCCTTCATCAAATCCATAGTTCGTAACAGGCTTGGAAGACCAGACAATCCTGCCGTCGGGGTGGAAAATCTTGGTACTGAGCTGTACGGTGAAATGGAGATTTCTATTTTGTGAGAGCGAATTGTTAGCTGATGGGCTGCGAGAAGGGAAGGGAGAAGAAGTCCTGGTAGCTTACGCAACATTAGAGTAGATGACTTGTACAAGTCCATGATGGCCTGAGTCTGCAGAGAGGTAGAAGGTTTGAGTTTCAACCGAGGTGGCTTCCAGGACATTCCATCTCATATCCTCTTTGGTGATTTCGTTAGAGGGATTCGAGCTCTCTTGCTTTGCTACGGAATGGAAAGCCTCGGGGCCATATATCGGCTCAGCGGTACCAGCAACGGTAGCCAAACTGAAAAATAAGTTAAACCTTTTTTCGCACTGGGCTCAAAAAGCCAAAGAGTTAACATACGTGCTCTGAGCAGCGGATTTAACCCAAGATAACATGTCTAGTATCTGCTATTTTGCGAAAGTAATGTATAGTTATGCGGGTATGTAGAGAGAGGAAGAGGAAGAGATGAAGAGGGAAAGGTGATTGTTGCTTGGGCAGGGGCGACGTCGGTTTTGTTGTTCCTGCAGCTTGGCAGCGGAGCAGGTTAATCCTCTCTTTTTCTCGCCGGAGCTTTTTTTCCCGAGCAGGGGTTGCGCGATGCATTCGTCGAACTTTTCTTACACCCGGAGAACAAAAGTGTATGAAGGCAACCATGGCTAAAAAAATAATCACCCCAAAACTTGCAAGACAAGAGTCCTCTCCAATGCCCACCGCCAAAGAAAGAATACTGAGAAGGATGCGGAGGCCTTACATGACGCCCACCCCATAGATTGCGAGGGGTAAGTTGTATTCAGTTGTGCAATCCATAGATTCTTTTATCGTTGCAATGATCCCTGCAGTCCATGGAAAAATAATTACCTCCGGAGGTACAAGTATCATAACTCTCACAGACTCAGATGCCTGGAGCGCAACACCACCCAATTATCTAACTTTCCAAGTCTTCCGTGGCATGCAACAGAACCCACTTTAGGCTGTCATGCAACGAAAAATATTTTAATAATTCTACCTGACTAAGCACAATAAGGGTAAAAAAAAATCTATAGAAAAACAGGGAAATTTCCATAGAGTCTCAATCCATGGATCGCTTGTAACAAGTGAACCGAGCAGGCCCTTATACGTTTATAAAGGGTGGATTTAGGCTGGAGTCTATTAAGTTACAGCCGAGTTGGTCCACCGCAGGCCACAACCTAGATTACCCAGTGGCCACCATCAACTGAGATAGAGTCTTCTACCACGCTTCTGGTCATATGCACAACAGCTCTATCTTCTTTACTGGGACTGTGAGCTCTAGGAGAGAGTTGACTTGGGCATGCTGGGACTCCGCACCGGGGGTCTGTAGAAGCGTGGTTGTGGTTGTGGTAGTTGGTGCTTTGTATGTTTTATTCCTAATGCGAAGATTTCTTTTTGGCGATGGTTCAGTGGCACAAAAACTCATGCACTTTTGTCCTCCGGGTATGCCAGTGTTTTGAAACGGAAAAGTCTGACGTAATACCTGTTGGGCCGAACGGTCGTTCGGTGTATATATTTTTGAAGCGGAAGGAGAAGGTCATTTGCATATCGTACCGTAAGAGCCGGAATTATTGAGTATAGGGCTAGGAGGTCCCGAGTTTCCCGCCTTCAATCAGGGGGAGAATACTGTACAAGTGTACATAGTGAGAAGATTCTCCTTCAGCCCCCATCTGAGTGGGACACAGACACAGCTAGGAGAGGCAATTATTTCGGTTCTACAGTTCGCATCCGAACTGGCCCTAAACTTATGCTGTGCTATGATACAATGCTTTTGTTGAGCTGCAACGTAACCATGGTAACGTAACCCACCGTGTTATCTTGAGCCGCAAAGTCGCATTGAGCGTTTTTTCCCTCCTCCTTCCTCCCTCGGCTTTAACAATACAGTATTCCTTTCCTAATCGCCCCTCCCCTCCATCTACCACATTCCCATGCCTTACGAGTATTCTTCCATCCCCTTTTCTCCGCTAGTTAGATTGAGCGGTCAGGCACTTTGTGGTTCTCGGCCCGGGCCGCAACCTTACGCGCGCATCTCAATTGTGAACATCTCATTTATTCCCCTTTCCGCTTACACAAATATTGAGCCTCATTCGCGGACTTGATATTCTGCCTTGTCATACGTTTTGGGATATTGAGCCGAGCTCTTATTCTTAGAGTACTGCGGAAGGTTAGGGTTGTTTCTGTGGATGCGCAAGCCAAGTTCTGGAGAATGCCGTGAGCGTCCTCCGACTTGCTCCTGACCCATCCTAACGTTTTAATAGAACTCCCGAATCCTGTTTAAATGATCTAAATTCGCAGGAGATCAAGGCTCGCTCGACTGGTCCCTCTCCCAATCTCCAAACCACATTCTTTCCGGGATAATCCTACCTTATATTCGGGGGCCCACGCGAAACGAGAATCTTTGAATTGTACTACCGGTACGTCACTTGCGCCAAGGCTATTTGACTTTTCGAAAGGGAGAAGAACGACTTGGACAAACCAAATAATCATGGCCTGACGCCACTCTGGTGTGCTGTTGGGAACTAGTATGAGGGGGTAGTGAAAGTCCTACTCGGATGGAGCGACATTAATCCCAACACACGGGCTTTGGGTTGTCTAGCGCCTCTGCATTGGGCTGCCTGGAATGGGTACGAGGGAGTGGTGGAAGTATTGCTCGGACCGAGCGACGTCAACCCCAACGAACTAAGTGGCGACGGCAGAACCCCACTCCGGCATGCTGCTATTGCCGGGCACGAGGGGGTGGTGGAGATTCTGGTGGGACTGGCGGCGCCAATCCCAACGAAACAGATAACCGTAGCCAAGCACTATTCCGACGGGGTTGTTACGAATGGCAGTGCGGGAATAGTGGCGCTGCCGCGGCATCTCCCTCCTTTCAGTCGCGGATAGGATCCTATCAACTATTCCGCATAACCACACCATGAGAATAATTCTGCCGCTGCCATTTCCTCGCTCCTCTCCTTCCAACTCAGCTTCCTAACAATGCAAAATCCCGCCTTATAGTAGTTCCCGTGTCCCCTTTCCTTCTGCGTTAAGCCCGCCATAGAAACTCAGCCCTAATATTCTCCTTTGTTTGAAGGCAATGATATTCAATGGGAATGCCCACATCTGTCACCTACCCTTCCAAACCTCTCTACGGATTTCCCTATATATCATAGTTAAGTCAGTCTAATTAAGGGTTTAGTGTTAGCGGGGGTTGTTCATTCCATCCTATCTTCATCGCATCTACTTTTCTTCTTGCCTTGTGGCTGTAAATCCTAATTTCGCATCCCTTGCTCATTTGCGATTTTCTGTAGTTCCTTAACTTCTGTTTCCTCCCACCCCTCTGAGGTGTGGACTCGCGCCCTGTTTAGTACACTATATAGAGATAGTACAAGGCGCAATTATTTCTGACACCCAAGGCAAGAGATATAGGTGCAAGCTAACTCAGGCATGATGGCGATTGGATTCCAGTATGGACATGGTCTAACGAGGATCATTCTGACATCCTGCGTCCTCTGGGTAGAAGCATTGAGATGAGGCAAAGGCGATACCCGTACTCCTTTTTAGTCTTATTCATGGAGCAGAATTAGCTTAGCTTAGCAAGAGGACTTTTGACTCTGAAATCAGCTCCCATTACACGAGTGCTGATATCCTTCCCTAGATTTGCAAGAGTGATCGCGCAGCCCGCTGCCCTATTGGATGTCGGTATACAAGAGCAGTAGTAGGGGGGACATTTCATGCCTTTTATCTATCATGCCCCAATATTTTCCTGCACAAGCAATTGCGGCAAATGCTCATGCTGGGCATTACGAATTCAGACTCTCTCGCTCCCTGCAGGGCAAGGGACCCTTTGCCATTCTCCGGACATCGATTTTCCAATGACACTACTAGTATACTCGTCCGGTGTTTGTAGAATTGGGGTTTATTTCACAGATAAATAAAACACTCCATCCCGTGTTAATTTTCCTTGATAGGAAAGAGTAAAAAGGCGAGGAAGAACTTTCAGCTTCATCCTTGAATGCATGCATGCTTGGAGGGCCTTCCGGAAACGTAAGATCTTTATTAAAAACCATGTCCATAGTGGAAACAAAATCACCATGATATCCTGCTGTACCAAATAGCTAGCCAGCGTTTGGATCGCTTTTGCACAGGTATAGGGAGTAGTGATGTTATTTATTTTCCCCTTGACTCGGATAACTAAACGACAATCACGTTTACAGACTCAGAGTGAAGGAAAAGGGAAAAACAATCGACAGGGGAAGAAAGTAAACGAACAACCAAGAATAAGAAACTATTAGAGTAAATATAATGAAACTTTTTTAACCCACACCAACGTATCTCAATACAACGGCAATGACCCCCCCCCTCAGGCTCCTATTATAACACAGAAGTCCGGATTTTTTAAAATAGAGGATCACCAGTCTCGACCCAACTCCATGAGAAAAAAATCCAGATAGAGGAGTCTGATAGGTAAGTGATAAATATGTGCATTCCCATTGTATATCACTTGTTTCCACCAATCGAAAAAGAGAGAAACTTTAAGGTGCGCTTTTGTCGCAGGCTGGTACAGGAAGGTGAGATGGAAATCACCATCATGCAGGGGTTTAACAGTGAGGAAAAGGTTTAGTGGGGTGAGAGTAGAGAGGCGGCTGCAGCGAAAAATGGTTGTTGGAGGAGTAGTGATTATTGCGGAAGCCATAGTTGGCTATTAGTGATATCGGAAGGTGGTAACAAGAACAATGCCTCCTCAGGCTTAGCTAGTGCTGTGGGAGGCATCTTCTAGAGGCTGCAGTAGGGATATCACTCCCACATGGCCGTGTTTAGTAGCAATTGAGAGTGGCGTTTGTCCATGCCGGTTTGGCTTGTTATTGCTGACCCCTTCCTGTCCGAGTAGTAATCTCACTACTCCTTCGTGTCCGTTGTGAGCGGCCCACCAGAGTGGCGTTTGTCCGTCCTTATCTGCTTTGTCGGGGATAATATTGTCCCATTTGAGCAGTATTTTGACCACTTCCTCATGACCATTCTCGGCTGCCTTTGAGAGTGGTGTCCGACTACAGTCATTTGAGCAGTTGGGGTTGACCTTCAACTCGAGTAACATTTTCACCAGTTTCTCGTGCTTCTCCTGGGAAGCCAACAGGAGCAGAGGTTCGCCGACCCCAGCGGGCTCGCTGTTGTTGAGGCCATTCCGATGGAGTAGTAATTTCACCACATCCTCGTGCTCATTGCTAACAGCCCACCGGAGTAGTCCCTTGTGGTAACCGCTTGGCGTATTGATACTGACATCGTCCCGTGCGAGTAGTGCTTTGACCACTCCCTTATGCTCACTGAAAACAGCCCACGAGAGCGGCGTCATATTGACCTCATCTGCCTTGTTGGGGTCGATGTCGTCCCGTTCAAGTAGTAGTTTCACCACCCCCTCATGCCCTCTCGAAGCAGCCACTATGAGTGGCGTCGTCTCGTTCAAACCGCCCAAGAAGTTGGGGTCGATGTCGGCCCGACCAAGTAGCATTTTCACCATTCCCTGATGCCCATTCTCGGCAGCTAACAAAAGTGGTGATCTGTTCCCCAGATCGAACCAGTTAGGTTGGAGGTCATCTCGTTCTAGTAGCAGTTTCACCATTCCCTCATTCCCATCCGAAACGGCCAACCAGAGCAGTGACCTGTCATCACCATCTTCCCAGTTGGGGTTGGTGTCGCTTCGGCCCAGAAGCATTTTCACCACTCCCTCGTGCCCATTGAGGATCGCCCACCAGAGTGGTGTTTGGTATCTATTGTCTGGCTCGTTTGGGTCAATGTCATACTGTGCTAGGAGCATTTTCACCACTTCCTCTTGCCCGTTCCTAGCAGCCTGCCCAAGCGGTGTATTGTAAAGGCTTCTCTTTTGGCTGATAACACCGCCTCCCATCTTGACCGATCCGGATACAATCTTGGCTTTACTTAAAATTATACCGCGTATAGAGCGTTGAAACATGATGCTTTATCGAAACCACTATTCCAGTATACAGCCTTTGTGCCTTCTGGATGATTTTAGTGGATATCTGATTATTACTGTCGTCAGTACAATCCACTCTGCTCAATCTGATAACCTACTTTTGCCTGGATCCTACAATAGAGGAAAGAATATTCAAGAAGGGGTTCGGGTTGGAGATTAAAAGGAGGGTAGGTTGGAGAAAGCGGAAAGGTGTGCGTTGGAGAAAGAGAAGAATTGTGCGTTGGAGTCCTGGGGAGGGACTTGCTCTGAGCTTCGACCTCCTGCAAATTGAGAAAACTTAAGCAGGTTGCTGAGATTGCCTAGTGAGCTGTGCCAAAAAGCCTGGGATGAGAGCTGGGGTATGATGGAGACGAAAGAATTGTTTAGAGATGTTGATGGTTTGGGATGCCGAGGTGTATGTTGCCCATTAAATAAGAGGGGGGCTTGCGAATAGCTGCTTAATACCCTGTTCGAGGTGCCACCATAGGAATAAGGGTAAGTGTTCACTCTTGTCGCTGTGGTCGCACCCTTTGGGCTGGTGGGCTGGCCACAACTAAGGTGTTTTCTTTTTGCCGACGGAGCTAATGGTGTCTATTTTTTTTTGCTCTTCTAGGTACGATATCAGGATTTATTTTTTCCTTCTTCATTCACAACGCAATCTATTTCATTGGCTCTAATCGGCTGCTGGTCGATTTATCTGGCTGGGGAACTTTTTAACTAGAAGAAAAAACAACGACAATGAGAGTGGTCATTAATATAGTTAATAGCATAATTTAGTTCTACGAGCAAGAGCCTGTGAGTAGTTATCCTCTATTATGATGACGACGATGATAGTTGATCTGGAGAAACGGGGAAGAAAGTGAAAAAAAAAAAAATCCATTGAGAACGCTCCAATTCCCCAAGCTCGGACCTCCCACCACTAACCCTCCGATCCGGATGAGTTGGCTTAGTAGCTAGTCTACTTTTCAACCGGAGGAACGGACGGTCTGCCTGAGCGCTTGTCATGAGGTTATTGGGCCGCTGGGCGCTGGTTTTAGCAAACTTGTTCGTGTGTTCGTGTTTTTTCCGGGGAACCAGAGGATTTAGTAACCGGGTAATTCATAAAGGATCCCAGAAGGCCGCTAGGTGATGAGTTAGTTTATAATGTAATACTAACAGAGTGTAATTCGGGGCACCCACCCCTCAGTACACTTCTGCCACGGGAACCTAGGACTCCGGGTGTATGAGGCATGTTCATAGACGCAAGGCTGGTCCCCATGGCAGCAGCCCGGCTGCTCAATGCTCCCGCTATCCTGTCATCCAGAACAATCTTGCCGCCATCTCCCATCGTATCCTGATCGATGGCACATATGGCCATCAGAGTATCGCCGCCCCCGAGAACCATCCCGATTGTCCACTCCAGGGCATGCTGGGCCTCCCCACTCAAATCCGTAGCAACAAGATACATTCGCACCCACTTACTACCTTCCTCTGCCTCCTTGACTATCGACTCATATTTCCCATGCAGAATTGTCCTAACGAGAGGTTTAGTCTCCGGTGTGGAAGAGATACGAGAGAAGATTATCTCCATTTGTTGAGCACGATGCAGATCGCGGGTGTCCGCTTCTGTATCCGAGGAAATTTCCGTAGAGTCATGTGACAGTAGGTCGAAATTTATAAAAGGATGTACACCCGATCGTCTATTTGTTGTAGGAGATATTGTTCCAGAGACTCTACCCGACGGGGTAATCGATATCGAGGGCAGGGGGGAGCGAACAGTATACCTAGTACTCGTAGCCTTCCTTATCGGAAAAGTCAGAGCCACCCCTAGAATGTGGGCAGGAGTACATACGTTCGGCCTCTGCAGTAGCCAGTAAACGCATGCTTGTCCTCCGCATACTAATAGGTCCCTCCTGGCGTATATTCCCCCTCTTTTCTTTTTTCAGTCACTTCCGCCCCCATTGGAATCGCCCACAATCCTGATCATAATTTGATCATACCCGGACCTTTCCCTACTGTCTCCTCCGTTCTCGCGGTGCTAATTTTACTGCTGGGGCCGGAACCATTTCTGAGCGCAGCCGCCCTCCCTCTCCTCTTCTGCACTCACAGGCGAATTTGATCCAACGCTTTCCTCGGTACTAGTATCCTCGCCTTCATCGGAGGAATCAACCACTGCACGTTGATCGACATCACCCTACTCCCTCTGCAATCTCATACACCCTCCGCTCGTCAATGGCTCCCCAGTGCCAGGGCTGACATGCTCCCCCTCAAAAGTGGTAATTGGCTTGCGTGCCGGCAACATTCGCAAAACACCCCCTGATCCTGTGAGTGCATCACCTGAGAGCTTGGTATAGGTAGGTTCTAAATCAAGTGGGACACCGGCATCCTTGGTTATTTGGTTGGATCTGGTTGAGAGCAGCCGGGGGAGGAGAGACCAGTCGTCCAGAAGAGGATCGCGGGGATGCAGATCTTTGTATGTGATTTAACGCGGTGTTCGAGATTGGTGAAAGTGACTGTCTCCCCGGAGGCCCGAGGCTGCCATGATGCGATGAGGGGGGGTAGGGACATTCTAAGAAGCTTGAGTAGCTGGCTTCGGGGTAGGTGGGGGAACCGAAGGGAGGACAGCAAAATTGTGGGCATCATTGGGGATAAGGTTCCCAGACTTATCACAATCTCATAACTTTAGCAATATCGGGCTCTATTCAAAAAAGACATGGAATTCTGACGAGGTGTTCCATTCCAGGTGGACCAAACAAGATGTCCGGTCGAGCTTCGCGGGCTTGGTTCTCCTGTCGCAACAGCCAAGGATCGATCTGGAGGAAAATCCTGTGCGGCAGCTATGAGCAAGTAGATGGGAGCGCAGTTCGTGGAAGAGGTTCGGCTATTCAGCGGGGGGGAGGAGTGGGACAGTGGGGGACCGTTGGGATAGTGTTGCGATAAGGTGAAGAGAAAGTTTTTCGCCCCGCACTAACCAAAGGTGTCATGTTATCATTTCCTATGACGCGCAGTCATGTGAGACAGTTACGGCACAAAATTGAAGGGGACACTACCGTCGCTACAACGCCACTTAGGAAGGGGCGTGCATCATCGCCTGGCTAAATGTCGGTTCTCGATCACCCATCATCCCCTTACCGCAGATCAATACCCCGACAACGCTACCAACTCGCTTCAAATCTTACCTGCAACTAACCTCCTGAACACAAGTTCCAATCACCCTAGCAGCAAACCCCACCATCAGCCCAAATATACCACTGTTTACCATGGCCGACCCAACCACCAGCACACCCTTATGCTTTGTCGCAAACGCCGAAACCCTGAAGGATATGCTAAAGACGCCGACCGTCAGTCTTGTGCATCTAAGTGAATTCAAGAACAGTCGCGTCGAAGTAGCAGAACAACAGGACCGCAAAGCAGCCGAAAGACTAGAACCAATTGGCAGTGGCGGCGGGGGCGGGGGACCTGCGAGCTCATCTCGGGAAGCCTGTGTGGCGCCAACCGGACAAGGTCTGATAGTGAGAATAACAATAAGAGTGGAGAGGAGTGAAGAAGCGGAAGGTTGATCCAAAACTGGGTCTACCGGCTCTGAAGGTCTTGACGAAGAATACATTTTTGAGGGAGGCTCAGGAACGTGAGACATTGAGAAGGGAGTTTTTGGCTTTGCAGGAGAAGATTAAGAATGAGGAGATCAGTATTCCGTTTGTTTTTTATGATAGTAGGCGTTGTGCATGCTCCAATTTTTGAAGTTGACATATGGCTAACACCCACTAGGCACCAATGTTGCTCCGCCCACCAGAGAGAGAGTGACTGTTAAGAAAGGCGAGGCTGTATGGCTCTTTCTCGAACATGCTAGGGGAATGTCTGGACGCAGGGAATGGCTCAGGGTTTCGGTTGATGATTTACTGCTTGTTCGCAGTGAACTGATGATACCTCACGTATTTCTTCCACCTCTTTCTTCCTTTTCGCGATCACTAACATGGACGGCAGTACTTTGCATTCTACTATTTTATCGTCAATCGCACGATGGGGCCCAACGGATTATTGTTTGATTTCCCTTCATCCCCACAGCCTACCTCCCAGACTTGCTACCCGAATCCCAATAGAGATGATCCTACAATGACAAAAGTTGTGGATCGCAGCTGGTATGAACGGAATCAGCACATATTCCTTGCGAGCGTGTGAATGGAATTTGATCCCAATACGGATAACTCAAACATGATGCACTGTTTTTCGGTTGAGCATCGTTCTCGGCTGTCGGCTCTGGCTGCTCCAGGGTTAGAGATGGTATAATGTAGTATCAGAACGCTCTTCTAAAAACTAAGGTATGATACTGTGTATGATATTTACTTCTTTTTTCCTACCTTTCGCTTGTTTGGTAACATGGCATACGGGACCCAGACTAATTGTTAACCCCGATGTAGAACCATTGGTAGGTTTAGTTGCAAGAAGAAATGCAATGAAACTGATCATTGGATGTGTCATCCCATTACAAGTGCGAGTACGTGTCGGCATTAAGCTCGACGCTGCATATACTCGAGGAATGAAATTTTAAATTTCCACAATCGCATCTATTCTGTTCTTCGTACCAAAACTAACCAATGTTCTCATTATGGCCACATCCTTGCTCATTTGACCGAAATATAGGTATCGTACCACATTACGATAGACGGCTTTATCCTCTAGTGTAACGACCTCCGATGTCGTTCTCAAACCGATGACCGCGCCATTGTGACTACCTGCAGGTAATTAGCTCCCTGATTTTATTGAATAAACCTATCATACTGCTCGGGTCTCCGGATTGGAGTTGCGTTTCCTTCTGGTATTGATGCACCTGGAGCGATGAAACTCTAATCCGGCAACTGGGGGGATTGTGCTCGGGGGTGTCAATAAAAATCGGAAAACAAATCCTTGTCCTGACCGAAATATACAGTGGCACGGGACAAGGAGGGGTTGTCTTCCGCTTCTTTACTGAACCCCGCGTGTGTTCACCCCATTCATGGAGGGCCTGTTCCTCCGTAGGCCCCAAGTTGATTATCCTTTCCTCACGTCTTGTAGTCATATTTACTGCCTCCTATGTGCTGCTGCTCTACAGCCTCCCGAACACCCTCTGAACGGCCAGCGAACCTGTGCAGCCTGCGGTACATGACTTTCCAAGCTGGACGACGCAGTAATGGCAGTTCTCAACCCAAGCGACGACTACAAGACTAGTGTTCTCAGTGGACTCAGTCCGCATATCATAATAGAAATCTACACTTGTGGGCTCGCCTTCTGCACCTATCAAGTAACCCAGGAAATGTCCGTATTAGCTTCCTCCATATAGTAAGACGAGGGGTTGACCATGGCATAGATTTTATCAAGAACATCTCACAAAGTCCTTACGAGCACGGGGAACCGAAATTCAAGGCAATAATAAGAAGATTATTTGTGATGTTAATGCCGAAATCTCTACCCTACGGAATAAGATTGCGGGGATGGGGGTTGTTGAAGATGAACTGAGAAGGAAGAATTATGAGTTAATGCAAGGGTGGAGAGAGAAGGCGAGGAAGCTGGCACAAAGACAGTTTTTCTTGGCTCACATTTACCATTCCCATAACAAGAAACCTTGCGCTAATACTCAACAGGAACTCAATGATAAACTCGAACGCCGGACATTAATATCTCAAGTCTAGCGGGCCACTGGAGATCAAGCTGATTAGGTGCTGTATATGATCTCGCACCCGCCTTCCAACCCCCTCCACTTCCAGGACATGCTAAGCAAATCCCTGGCAAACATTCCTCAACAGATCCGGCCGAGCATTGATCCTGAATACATCCGGCCCCGTACGAAGATCGGTAATATTCACGGTTAGAACGGGGCTGATTCCAGGGCAAGAGCCATTCACTCCTTCCAACGGCCAGTAAGAAGACCTAATCATGGTCAGGGTATGCTCTTTAATGGTAGACTTTTGTTCTTTCCATTTGATTCTTAATTCCTCTGGATTCAATTTACCCATTTGCACTCTTCTTCGGTGGTCGAATCGGGGGGGGGGGGTAGTCATCTCCGTCATTGCTGATATTTGCTGCAGAAACGGGCGCGGGGTCCGGCGTGGGGTAGTTATTCAAGGCGAACTAGCAAGACATACCGTGGGAACTCGCTTTTAACGAACTGGCCTGGACTAGGACTTTTTTCGAAATTCCTGGTATGATACTACTGTAAGAAAACCAAGCTTTTGTGGATTTTGGAAAAGACGAGATGGTTGGCCTATCATTAATTCAGAAATTTGGCCGCTCGTAAACCATCCTGGTCCGAGCCAGTTCGTTAAAAGCGAGATTCTATGGCACCTCTGTTTTTTCTGGTTATTAGGTTCCTATCATACTCCTGCATAGAGGAGGATGGTGTCGCTGCCTCAGTTACTGGGTTAGGGTTTGCCGTTACTGTACTTGTACCACCTGTACCCTCTTCGTCAGCGGTCCAACTTCGTCGTGTTCCCCAGTGGAGACTGTATGTAACTTAAGTTACTTGAGGACTTGCACGGAAGTTAAGTTAGGTGTTGATCAACAGAAAAACACACCAAAATATAGAGCCTGTTACACTATGCTTTAGTTTGCTCGCAAGTACTCGAGTACTCGAGTACCCGGGCGCAAATTAGAGATCCGGAAAAAGTGGCAAACAAAATGTATGGTTGCAACACATATTTCAAGTCACTTTTTCCGAATCTTTAATTTGCGCCCGAGTATTATACCAGTATTATCTATGGTAATTAGTCACCTACCATATTGACATGAAAAAAGCGAGCGGCGCGCTTATGTAGTTAAGAATTCCCTATGATACTTTTGAAAATGGGCGAAAAACAGCTAAACAAGAGGGTTTGTTGGGAACAAAAAAATCGGGCTCCAACGACATGGCTCACCACTCTCTTATTCAAATTAATACGATATAGTATGTTCGGGGCGGTCTCCACCTGCGTGGCTGCTCGCGCTCGCCACGAGAATCCTTGCACAATGGTGCGGTAGAATACACTGCTTTTATTATATCTGAATAACACTCTGTAATTTTGTATAGTTTATCTATCATGCAGGGTGAAAGGAGAAAAGGAGGGAAGAAAAAACACACGGGCAAAGAATTCACAGCTGACGAGACAATTGGTAATGATGGGATGAAAACTGCGAGCTATATAAACTGGATCTTCTCGTTGCAATAGAACTAGTTCCTCCCACAGGACAAACTCCACAGTACAGTACTTCGTAAATGAACTTGTGAATCATTATGCGAGTATAAAAGAAAATCTCTAGGGGGGTTCGCGTGAGTATGGTGACATGCGCGCATCCCCGCACCCATCTCATTGGATTTATTCGTCTGGAAGGGGTGGCGTCCATGGACATTTACTGTGAGTATGATACAAACTCTGAAAGGGAAGGATCGTGATTTCGACGAGACAACGTTGCTTAAACTTCAAACCGCGCTTGGGGTTGCCGCTTTGGACGGCTGTAGTAGTGCTGCTACCGAGCTATGGCCATGCCTAGTAAATTTTAGCATGCGAGAATGGTGTTTCGCCGGAACTATCTGGTTTGTAGGGGTTGAGATCTTCCCGCATGAGTAGGGTTTTCACCGCTTCCTGGTGCCCATCCCAAGCGGCACGGGAAAGCGGTGTTTGGCCAAGATTATCTGGTTGTTGACATCTTCCAGCATGAGGAGGGTTTTCACTACTTGCTCGCATCAGTGAGCAGCAGCATGCGAAAGCGGTGGTTTGTCGGGGTTGACTTCTCTCCGCATGAGTAGGACCCCTTCACCACTCCCTCGTGCCCATACCAGGCAGCGAACGTGAGCGGAGTTTGGCATGATGGAGAAGTGGATTCTGCTCATTGGTACTCTGCCTTACGGCACGGCACGACAGTGGCGGAGGGTAATAATGCAACACCATGCATGGCAGGGCATCCCTTTGCGAAAGATCAATTGTCGCCTCATTATAATATCTTATCTCTGGGTTTTCGTTTATTGGGCTAAAATTGGTTATGGTTATTAGTGCGAGTTACCATTGACCCCGTACCGGCGTCGAACTTGAAGGCTTATGGTTCGAATGTTAATCTCCCTGGATAGCTCTATATTTTACAGGGGAGCGGAGGGAGGGTTAGGCCATTTTTGACCACCCAAGGACAGGTGTGGTATTATCAATATCATATCAGTACCGATGCGGTGCTGATACTGTACTAGTATCATACATGTGGGGGTACTTGGTTGGTGAGAATACTGATGGTACCGTACCTAAGCCCACGATATCCATATCACATCAATAATCTACAGTAGAAACCTCATCATAACAATAAGACAGACAAGAAGGAAGGAAAGGAAGGAAAAAGAAAACCCCCTTCCGGTCCCGCTCTAGCGTTGAGTTTGTTTTTTTCATAATAATACACACTAGAATATATATACTACCAAGTCAAACTCAAAAATTAACACTGGCAAGGATAAAAGAGCAAAAGAGCAAAGAGCAAAAACCATACTCCAAATCCCACCCTACCTTCCGGTCGCGCAATGAAGAATAAGGAAAGAAAAGAAACGGCAAAGGAAATAAAAAAATACACTACTCATGACGAGAGCATCCCCCCTCGCTTTATACTATCTCATCAATCTACCCCATCCTTAGCGCAAGAATCAATTGTCCCATCTTCTCATCACAACTCTTCCTCTCCGCCTTCAGCTTCAAATCTAACTCCTTCGTCTCCGTCACTAGCTCTTCAATCCTGCTTTTATTCCTCTCACACTCTTTAGCCCACTTCTTTCTCGTAGCTTTATATCTTCTAATCTTCTCCTCACCCTCACACGCTGCCCTTCCCCTGCGCTCAAGAACCTCATGGAGCATAGCCACTTTATCGCCGCCAACCTGAGAGTATCTCCTCGTCATAAATTTCCTGCAGGAGGTCTTCAAACGCGGCGGCTTGGTGGCGAGATTGTAAGTCTTGGGCTTGTCGCGCGGCATTCCATTTCGCTTCTTTCTCGGCTGTGTCGTGGAGGGGTTGGGCAAAGCGGATGCGAGAGGCTTCAGACTCCTGGGTGGGTTTGTCGAGGTCATTCTTTAGGGATTCATTTTTTGGTGAGTTTGTGGGTGGCGAGTTCAGTGGCCGAAAGTGTTTGATGGAGGTGAGTTATTGTAGAGGTTGAGGTTTGGTACTGGTCCTTTGCAAACCTCATGCTCTTCCATATTTTTCCGAACTTCTTTTTCATGTCTGCTGATGTAACCTTCCAAATTTTGAACGGTTTGGCGATCTTCTGTGTGTTTCTTTTTCAAGTGGAAAACAAGTGTTTCTTGTTCTTGTCTGGCCAGTCGATGTTGTTCCTGCTTGCTTAGAAGTTTGACTACACCTTCAAGTTGGGCATTTTTCGCTCGGAGCGCTTCTGGTTTAGTCTCTGGGGGCAGGGTTTGCCTTGGGGCGCTGCCTTGCACTACTGCAGACAGGCCCATGCCCTCCGATTGACACTCGGGCTGCTCGAAATTGATGTTATTATTTGAAGAAGCTTTAACAGCTCATCGTTGAGTGCCTCGGCTTGTGAAATCCTTGAAAACAATGCCCGGCTCGGCTGGCTGGAATCATCATGAATCATATCCTCGGTGTCCTCCCCCACGGAGTTTGGGATATCAACTTGGGGCAAGTCATCGCCAAAGTTCAGGCTTCGAGTCTCGGGGTTAGTTTCAGTCGTCTCCGGGACATCAGCCTCTGGTCGGAAGCTTAGATCATCTGAGAATCCGGACCATAGACGTCCACGGTTTCCATAACGACTAGGGCACAGTCAGCTCATATCCTAATAAGCGGAAGCCACTAATGCGGGAGGCATACTCAAATAGATCACTCGTCTCGTCGTCTCTCCCTTCCTTTTGGCCTGGGGAGGTGACCTACGGCTTATGGTGGAAAAGGTCGACTGTGCAGCACTTGGGCTTAGTGGTAGGGGCAGTCCCCCACTATGATCGGTAAGCATTCATGGGCATTGTATATTTAGACAAAAAAGGACACATACCGGGTTTCCTCAGGAACATCCCTCCCGGGCCTCCCTGGATCAAATAAGCGCTTTTCTCGGGCATTTCCTTTTGCAAAATCTACCGGAACACTCCTACTCCTAGCTCTCCCTTTGCTATCCTTCACGACAACACCATTAACAACATGGGGGAGGGTGTAAGATTCGCTGTATTTGGTGGAGGTTCATCGCCATTGCTCCTGGAAGACTTATCGACTGGCAATATAGGGGAAAATTCTAATGAGGCATAAGAGGAGTCCCAATTGGCTCTGCAAGCATATCGGTTTGTAAGCCAGGGATCCGACCCGCGCGAGTTGAACACTCGTCCTGCTCATGGAGGCTGCCGTCGATAGAATCATCACAACATTCGTCTGAACCAAGCCACCGCCGATAGTCTAGAAGTTGAGATGTGTTTGGGGTGCCCTGTTCGGAAGATGGGGGTGCTGGTGAAGCGGTTATCTTTTCTGGGCTGCCCGGAGCTCTCCGTGGGCTAGTTCGTCTGGAGGAGCCGGTTATCGGCATCGGTATTAGGGATTTTGAATATGCGCTCCTATCACGGATTTTAGAGATTACAGTGTAATCGTCTCCATTAGGAATGCTAGAGCCAACTTTCCGATGAATGTGTGCTCTGCGGGAGGTGGGCGCCGTGTCTTGTAGAATCTTCCTTATGTTCTGAAACCCTGGCCAAAATTATTTGGCTTGTCGGGGGTTAACATCTTTCTGCCCGAGTAGCACCTTCACCACTGCCTCATGTCCACCCCAAGCGGGATTCAAGAGTGGTGCTTGGCTGAAATGATCTGGTTTGTCGGGTTCACCTCTTCCAGCGTGAGTAGTATGCTCACCACCCCCTCGCGTCCGAACCAAGCGGCATGCGAGAGCAGTGTTAGGCTGAGATCATCTGGTTTGTTGGAATCAACCTCTTCCCGCCTGAGTAGTATTTTCACCGGTTCCTCGTGTCGATGACTAGGGGCATGCGAGAGCGGGGTTCGGTCGCAATTATCTGGTTCGTCGGGATTGACCTCCTCTCGCCCGAGCAGTATTTCCATCACCCCGAAATGCCTATTATGAGCAGCCCATGTAAGTGGCGTGTACCCAACCCTAAAAATCTCTTTTATCGGCATCAGCTCACTCCATCTCTATCAAGGCGGCCACAAACCCAACAATTCCGAAGAATGATGCGTAGTGTAACCCGCTGAACGGAATAAGGATCAAAATCTCATCAAAGGCTTAGGTGATTCACTTGCCCTAAGAGAAATTTAGTGGATATGTAGCCATCACGCTCCTGAAATAGATTTAGCGCAAGTGGTTTCGCATAGTCAGGGAATTCCCTTTTCGCATGGACTCCCCAGTAGACGGAACAATATTCTAGAGAGGGAGTGCCCCGGGTGCCAGGAGAGGGATCGGCTGAAACAGCCTAGACCAGCTGGGAATCCAAACAAGTCAAGCAGATTTCTGCCATTGTCGAGTGATGTCGGCTGAAAAATATCAGGATGAGTGGAAGGATGCTCTTGGTGAGTAAAGTGCACAAGCTGCACAGTTGATGCCTCCTTATCTACAGTAATAAGTCCTTGACAGCAGCTCACCGGTGTCGAAATCAAAGGAATGTTGCCAGCACGAAAATCTGTGGAGCCTAGCTCGACTGCTAAGGCAGGACAGAGCTCACCCACTTGAAAGGGCCGTTCTGCATAACTGATCCACATTAGAGCTGCAATCCCGAGTCTCGAGGGGTTGTTGGGTAGTGAGGGGGACGGGTGGTGGGCTGCCGAGAGTGTTACGAGGTTGAATGGGCGCGGAAGCAGAAGGGAGGGAGCAACATCGGCACGGGTGTAGGCGGGAGGGTGAAGTAGTACTTCTCGTTATTTTTTCCTGCTATGCTCTTTTGTGTGTTAGTCAAAGTCGCTGAGCGGTAAAAGGGAGAGCGGGGTGGTTTTTTCTTACAAATTCCTAACCCCAATCCATCAGCGAGTTTGTTGAGCCTTTCTAGTCTCCGATGGGTTGTCGAATCTTGCAAGATTGTCTCGATATTTAAGGAGACAAGTAGAAACCTAGATATATCTGTTAGTGAGTAATGTGGGGTAGTATTCCTAGTGCCGTCCATACGTACATTTCCGATATATTTCGGGGAATCTTATCCAGAATGTCGGCCTCCAGACTCTCATCCATGGCATCCGGGGCGTCGTCCTCAGTTTAACACGAAGGTATCTGGTGATATCATGTCCTCGGGCCCACAAATACAGTTATAGCTCGCCCGCCGAGACGTCTGGCACCTACAGCCCGAATGTAGGGCCTTCCGGTTATGAATATTCGTGTGCTTGGGGATTTCTCAAGAAATTGTTTCAGAGAATTGAGGAGCTTGACACGGTGCAAGGCCACACATTCGTTCAGGGCATCAATGCACATAAATGTCGGCTGTGAGGACGGGATGGCTTGTAGTATCTTCACGAAATCAGGTCTTAGCGCCCTTCTACTCCCTATTTTGCCCATCGTGAAACCCTGTTAATGCTGTTCTAAAGGTATGGTGTTGAGCTTGGCGGTTGGGTCTTTGCTTGGTAGTAGTATCATCTTAGCGATGTCTGGTAGGTTAATACTCTTAAATTACGAGAACCGTGGCTAACATGCGTTTTGCCCTAGGATTGTTATTGCTAAAGCTGAGTGGTTTATCGTCTTTAGAGAGGGAAGGATCTGTAGTTTCCTTAGGATGGTTAGGAGGCGGGGTTTGTCTATGGTTCAAGTAATGTTGTAGTTAAAGTTGAGGATGTTGTGGGTTGTCAGGTAACATTTGTATAAAAGAATACAGGAATTAGAAAGGTTCCACCCTCATACGGCCACAGGATTCATCATGATACCTCCATTCATTAGCGCAATCAGCATACAGTCCACAATAACTGCATTCTCTTGTAGCCATGCCTCTTTCCCATCTCTCATTGTGTCAAACAATACGATGAATTTGTTTGTAATTACAAAATCACCCCCATCATAGCTTAGCATTCTCCAGTCATGACCTGTCGTGATAAAACCATAAATAATACCCCCTGAGTTGTTGTCTGTTGCATCTCTCATGGCAAGCAAAATCTGTGTCATGGCTTGTCTGATTGATACTTGCTTCGCCTCAATCATTAGTACTAATTTTTCCTCATTAATTGCAACCTCATCGAAAACCAGAAATTCCTGCATTCCCCCCCCCCAGTTAGTCTGTCCACTGAGATTATCTCTTTTTCCCTCTTGAATAGCAACTCGAGCCCAATTTGTTTTATACCAGAAATTATGGGACTAATAATGTAAAGCACTAAGTCACTAACATTGACTTCTTTAAAATCTGAGCTAGCATTGGTCAGATATCCTTCAATATCATGATATAGAAGGATATGGTAATAGACATCTTTCTTGATAGTATCTATAATTCTTTTGTCGATGCTGGCCCGTTCAAGAATCACAATTGAGTCCCAATTATTCCATTGATTGGAACAGCACTGATTTCATCAATTCAGATACCCAACCTCTTCTCAGCTTTGTCGATTGTCATCTGGAAGTAAGATGTCACCCATTTTGATCCTTTTCTTACACAGTTGTTGGTATCATCAGCCATTGTATTCTGATTGCGGGATCCTTTGTTCCCTGTTCCAGCTTTTAGGTTTTGCCTAATGTTCCTATCATCCCTGAACTCCTTCATAATTCTTTCTCTGTGCTTTCCCATACGTTCTTGTAGAGGAGGGATAGGTACCAATATGGGTGTCTCTTCAGGCTATATGTCTAGAACAGCATCTCACTGTATAGGCTATTAGCTATAATTGATTCATTCTTAATGAGTAGTGTGCAAGTATGATGCATCAATCAACTTACTCGCATCTCAGTTGAGGCCATTATACTGCATTCATTATCGAAATACTAAAGGGTACTCAAGTATGCACAATCTCAAGGTGCGAGGAAATAACGACAGTAGAGCAAGATCATTGCAAACATATCTTACTCTTACTCTTCTTGAGTTCCTTCTTCTTGCTCGTATGTCTTGACTTCTCCTTTCTCTCCTTCTTTCTCTTTTCTGATCGACTCAATCTCAGCTTGGGCTTGGTAACCCCCAAAGGTGGATCGAGCCTAAATGAAGAAGCAGAGTCCTCCCATCCAGCAGGCGTTTTGTTGTTGATACTGCTGGCCTCTTTTATCACTTTTCTAGGAAGTAGTTCTCCCCTCTAAGTGTACCAGACAGTGCAAGTAACTCATGTAATTCCAACTTTATAGGTAAAGAGAGGAAAGTTTTGCCCACATTCACTTTGTCTATCCTTCTCATGGTAGGGGCCTCAGGCCCAGCCTCATATTAACTGCCTTTGCCCAACTAGCAGGGTCACTCTCCAGTGTGGCTTCACCAGCTTTTAGCCTTGCCACAAAAACAAAAGTTAAACATTCCTTTCCACCTACCTGTAAATCCAACTTCTGCAATCCTGCAACTCAAATCTTTCACGCCAGCCTACCTTGAACCACTCATTGCCTACAACGCCCCTGCACAACAATCACCAACCAATCAGCATGTACCCATAATAAAAGTTAAAGTTAGTGTATTAAGAACTCGAATAGGAGAAACATGTGCTTGGATGTTGGAATTTCCTTTTTGTGCTTAAGGATGGGAAAACACCGCAAACTCAGCTCTCAGTTGAGATAAAATATAAGAAATATAATACGAATCGGAGTAGGAAAGGCAACTGCAATGTACTAGCACATTCTTCTTCTATTAGAGTTCTTAGTCTATAGATATAGTGCAACTTACTGGTAAATTTTTCAGGATGAGTATATGAGGGTATGCAGCAACCATGAAGGGAGCAGCCGGCATAGACAATTGTGGTCAACTTTGCCTGACCCACTGGCCAAAGGTGGTTTTTGGCAGAACAGCAAACTAGCACTCAAAGGATGCTTATTTGAATAGGGGACTCTTTACCATATGAGGGGTATTAGTATACGGGCTAAAAAAAAACGTCGGGAATATTTTGAACTATTATATCTGTGGCAAACAAATGTGTAGAATAGTGTTACGTAAGTGGTGACTGTCGGTGGGTATAACAAACTAAAGGGAATGAAATGATAAAGGCACTGACAGTCACTGAAACGCCTAGTACTATCTAATGACCTTCCCTATTGCACCTGATGAAAGTGAATAGGGGGTGAAGGGGGTTCGCAGTGGTTATAGAAGAGATGTAAACAAAAAGTGAAAATGTGGGAAAAAAAGGTGGGGAAGGGAAGGGGTGTGGCTGTTGCGGTTGTGGGAGGTTATGATAATCAGAGGTTGTCATGGTGAAAGGTTGTGACTGGCATGGGGAAGGAAGCCCACAAATTTTGTGGCATTCTATGCACTAGCTAGCTAGGGGGTACTTCTTATCACGCTGCCTCAGATACGGTAAGCTACTGGGGAGTTTGCTGGGGAATCTCAGTGCAGTTGGGTACTGGAGTATTCATGGTTAGTATGAAAACCAAGTTAGCAGGGAACCCCCAGAAATATCATGATTTTTGTACTCGTACTGCATATTATACCATATTATCATACTTGCAGAACAAATCCCTGTCTTGCCATCACAACCCTTCACTCATAGATGTCATGACGTTGCAAATTCAACCATCCAACCAGCTTTCCCGTGCATTTTTATTGGCTAATTATCGGCAAAAACTTATCAGTGGCAATGACTGCCACCACTTTCTATTGCATCCTACCACACCTCCCCAAAAGCTGGAACCTTAGCAAATAACCTCACAGAAATGTAGATACTGATCCTATTTGACCCAACTTTGACCCATAAACATCGATTCTGATCACAATGCACAAGTGGAATCTTGTCCGGCAGATCGCTTATGTTTCTGCAAGGCACCACCCCTGCGCAGCTTCTCCCCGCCAAGCATCCATAATGCCCGTGCCCAAAAGCTTAATTCAACACACAATTGTGCGGTATGCCTGAGTCTGACGCGCTAACAGCTAGCTCAACCGACATGCTCCTCAAAGCCTTCTCTCAAGTTTCCACTGCAAGGAAGCAAAACCTCCTCATAGAATTGATCCCCCCCCATTATTCCTTCCCCCTCGACCCACCATCACTAATTCCAACAGCGCAAGCCCAAAACACACTTCCCCCTAAGCCTATACTCCTCTCTCTCTTCAACATCGCACAGTACCTGGCACTGTGTACTCTTCCCCCATCGGGGACCTTACGCGTCTGCTGTTCTCCTATTCACTAATTCCCGGAATGGTACTCTGACAGCCCACGGCCGATCGAGTTCTCGCCCGATATCTGGCACTCAACGCTCAATAATTGGTTGTTCCAGTGGGGGAGTTGGTGGGCACATAGGGAGGAACAGGTTACCGTGGAGGAGTTTGTCAAAAGCTGCTTTGATAATGAAGCAGTTGTCGTGAAGGAGATTGGGGGCTGGAAAGCTGGCTGGGAGGGAAGGGTACGGAGGGTTGTTCAGGCAAGTCATGCGGAGATAGGATATAGGCTGATGCGTTCATCTTGTTATTGTAACGCTGCCTAGGGTAGTGCTAATAGGTGTGTTCTAGATTCGTCTCGCGGAGTTGGATAGGCCATGAGAGAAGGGGGTTAGGGGGCTTATGAGTGGAGAGAGCGCGGTGCTACTTTAACCGAGTTTCATCGAGAGGTTTAATCTTAGGGTGCAATTGTATAGAATGAGTTTTTTTCGTAAAGACGAGATATTATATTATGTTCTGTCATTTGCTGTTTTTGCATAATGCGCCTTGGCCCTGCTTGTTTTCTGCGAGCAGCGGGATAATCATCAGTTCCCAACTATTGCAAGCTAAGATTCTGGAGGGTTTCGTTTTTTTCTTTCTCCCTTTCCCTCTACTCTCTCGATTTATCGCTATGGTTGGGAATCTCTATATCAAGGGGCATGGTGAGTTCCTCCGAAGCTTTTTTTATTATCATACAAATCCTTTGGTATAATATCACCTAGTGCGTTGGGTCCCACGAGTGCTGAAAACCAACATCACATCTGTGCACAATCGCCTCGTCGTAGTAAAACATCTTTTCTCAACCTTGGACCCCCTTATCATCGCCTCCTCCACGATCCGATGCGGTGTATCACCGCCCATCACTCTCAATCTAGAAAAACCCTCACAAAACCCTCACCACCGGCCTAAGTTTTGTGATGATTTTTACAAAATGTGCAACTACGACCCTATGCCCTCGGTCTCTCCCCTTTGTCATCTCCCATCCCTCCTAATTATTTACACACCCTAGGACATCCGTTGCTCGGGCGCGATAACCCCTACGCACAAGAAGGTTAAGAAATCGCCCTCAATTCCGGTCTGTAAAAGGCGGACAAGAAGGGAAGGGAAGGGATAGGGAGTCGAGGAGGGGATTTTTTGGAATAAGCTTCCCACCGAGCCGAGCCCTAGGGCTCGTAGCACTTCTGTGGGTGTATTGGGCAAGGATAGGGATAAAAGTAAACCTAATGGGGGGGAGATTTCAATGACGCTGGGAACCTCGCCTGCGGAAAAGGTGCAGGATCGAGCCCTAATGGAGCGAGGATAGCCTGACTACATTACAACGGCCTGCTGCAAGGCAGACGGCGAGTGTCTCTAACCACAGCAACTGAGCTGATCCCCATCTTCGGAAAAAGTTCGTCCCAATAGAGCCCAATGATTCCGAAGAGCACGAGTCGCACGATTCCTCTAGTCGCACCGGAGAGGATCCTTGTTTGCTACCTTACTCCGACGACTAATCTACGGGACATAGGCGTAGGAAGAATAAATTCTTGGAACGGGCAGCAAGCACAAGTGCGAAATATGACAAGGCGGTGAGGTGGAGGCTTGAGCAGAGGAGATTTGGAACAGTGAATTGGGTTCTCGAAGATACTACTCCGACAAAGTCCCCACCAAGAGGGTGGATACAGACAGCCACAGACCCATTCCAAGGCAATAACCGCAATCCCGGTCAGACGGTGGTCAAGCGCGCCAACTGCAGAAAGGGGGACAGGAGCGATCGCATATCTTCCATAAGATCTAATTTCGCATATGCTACGCTGCCGGAAGTTTCCCCTACAACCAGAGGCCACAGGTGATGCGGGAAAGCAACTCGGCGGGAGTCTCCCGGATATTTTGCACCACCCGATATGTGGCGAGTGTATGGCCAGGGTGGACCAAGACATGTTTCTGGCAACGGGAGGGATATCCACCCCCTGGCCATGCCTGCAGTGCCAATTTTATTAGAATTGACAGTAATATCGGTGGGAGGAATGGAACTGGACCTCAAAAGTGCACAGAGTGGAAGCCACCAATGTTAACCCTTGACCTGGCAATTACTATTCCTGAGCAAGCAACAGTTCGGGAGGATGCTTGTTGAAAACATCTGAAAGTTCCAGTGATGGATCTAGTAAACTTGGTAGAGCTTTAGGGGATGCTGGTTTGGCGGATAGTTGGGAATAGTAGGGGAAGGTCTTGGTATTTAGTTGCAGGGTCAATATGTACCTATGGCAGACTGGTGAGAGGAGATATCGAATTGACAAAGCAGAATGTGAAATCAGGTTACTCAGGTACTATGTGTAGAAGAAAATACTTGTGTCCATTATCGGTTGTATATAGGAGGGATCGTTTCCAACTAGCTAAATTATCAAGGAGGTAGGAAACCACAGCTAGTTTCCTGGATCATGCTGCTATAGCTTGCATAAGTGAAATATCTTTCTCAAGGCATCGGGGTTTACTGTTTTGACGGGGCCGGACAAAACATCAGCAAAGCAAAATGTCATACTATATTGAGGGAAAACTTCGACATTCTAACCCAAATTTCTCTTTCATGGGGTAATATGGCACATTGGCATTTGAGCCATCACGGGGTCTCACTCGACCGGACCGGCACTCGACAAGTTTGATGGGCCTCTTAGAAATCATACTGTTGGAAGCCTTTGATGCTGCTTGGAATGCTCAGTAAATAGCACTCAGAATATCACCCTTAGCATATTGTGCTCAGCCTATTACTTTATCATTCTGACAACGGTTGCGGAGGTGCGGTCGGGATGGATGCAGCACTGGAAGTAAGACAACCATCAAATAGTAGAATGCGCGGAAAGTTGGATGCCCAGCGGGGAGGTTATAAACCGTGGGAGTTCTCTGTGAGGCATGTCTTTTCCTTTGTTAGTAGGGGGTGCGCACAAGGGGACATATATGGATATGTGTTCTGATCCATAGGAGGATAGGAAGACGAGTTCGCTGTGGGTTATATATTCTCCTGTCTTTTACTGTTAGTTAGTTAAGTAAGGGGACGTCAATGTGAAGGAGCGAAGTTCCCCAAGTTGTACGTTGGCGATCGGAGTCGTTTGTGTTGCTTTAACTCCTGGAGATTCGTTTAGTTTCACCATTGCCGTCGTGTCACCGTTTAAAAAGATACGAAGTGAGAGGGGCCCGATTAGCAGGCAGTGGAATGGAGTGTCTGCAGAGCCGCTCATCGGGTACGGAAGGTGTCTGGAGGGGTTTACCGAAGATGAGAAGAGAGAAAAGAAAGGTGGGATAAATGTTGCTGTAAGACAAGTTAGATTGATTTAGTTTATCGGAAGATGAAAAGGCTGCAAGTTAAGAGTGAAAAGATTAAAAAAAAATTGCTAAGGACTCGCTACCAATGACAACTAGGACGGCTCTATGACTAAGAAGTAACCCTCTAGCGATACGTCGTGTAGACAAGGCAACTCAGGTTAGGACTTCCATACATCAGCAAAGAAAGTATCTTGCGCCCCATCCCTCCCTGCTCACCATGTGCGCTGGACGTTCCAGGCGCTTATAACATAAACTCGAGTTATGGGTCCGTCCGCCCGGGTTTATTCCATCCAGAAGTGAAAGCGCCGCCTCCAATTCGTGTGGACACGACAGGCAGTGTCTGGATGCATTGGACACGGCCCTTTTGCGTCCAGACAGCTTAGACCCCCCCCCCCCCAGAAACCCTCCCTCCAGCGCCCAGCCTCTTCCTCCCTTCGCGCCTAAAGTCCACATTCCCATGCTGCCGTTCTGCGGACGCCTTTCAACCGCAACCTCTCACATCCCGGCCCCCCCCCCCCAGACACGCCTGCCCGCCAGCCTTCCTCCCATGATACCCTCTCTCCTTTAACTTCATCACTAGCCTCTCTCTGAATCTGTATCTCACCTGGAACCCCTCTCACATCACCTCTGTTTCTCCACCACCACTGGATTCCGTCAGTCTTCTCGCATATCTGGCGGACGTTGTCCAGTCTACATTTTTTCGCCCTATTGCCTCCCAATGACCTCAGCCCTTCCTCCTCCACCCTGTGATCCCACCTTGTATTTTCCTATATCCGGCGGACGTCCCCCACCCTCTTGCCCATTCGCTAGGCTCTTTCCTCAGCTCTCCACATCCTATCTTGTTTGCCCCATTCCTCTCGCCATCCGCCCCCGGACTCGTGCTGTTCGCTCCCAGGCTTCCACCGTCTTCCCTGGCTTCCAACAGTCCTCCAGACACATTCCCGTGCCTCTTGACCAACAACTGCACACTAGACTACTTAACAAAGCCTGCCCAGTTTATAACCATCCCCTGACACATTCCCATGCCTACTGAACCTACAATTACCCCCTAGATAACATACTCATGCTTGCACGGCTTATAACCATCGGCACAGTTCGTTTTCATTCCTTTCAGGCACACCAGCCTGGCCCGTCCACTACTATTGTTGGATCATTCCTGACCCTTTTAGCACGGGTAATCCAACTTGATTTTATTACATATATACACATGATCAGTGAGTGGTTATAAAACCATTCTGCCTCGCCACTCGACCTGTTTCTACAACCTGCGATTCCGTATCCCCAGGGTCTCAGAACTGCGCTGCACCAACAAGTGCTTCCGGATTCGCCCCATGTTCTCGCTGCGGCTCACGCTCACTGTATCTTCCTGAATCTGTGTGGCCGCCAGCCGTGTGTAATTCATCGAACTCCGTATCACTGCCAAACCCCCGCCTTAATGTGTCCTCATCATTAGCATATCCCACGGTCCTCTCCATCCCCTTTGCCGGCTCCTTGACAATTTTAGCCTCCAATGAGGTCCTTATCCACCGGATTATTCGACAGTGCAAAACTCTTCCTGTTTTGCCTCACAAATGTGTTGGACGTTCACGCAGGGCTATGTATCCATTAGCTGACCTTTCAGAGATTTCAAGTACAGGCAGTTTTGAAAAGTATGCGGATGCCGGGGTAGTGGGGGAATCTGGAAACTTTTGAAACCTGCGAGTAGGCATAGTTTATCTTTACCCCCGGAATTGGCCTGTGTGAAAGCCAAATTATCGATGAAGATGCCACTCTGCCAAGATCTCAGTGAATATCATAATATGGGCACTGTAAGGCAGATGAACGGGCCATTGATCTTATTTAGGAAACGCTCCTCTGTTATGCCTTTCCTTTTTAGGCCGGAGTAATATTGACCAAATATAGAGACAGGAATCTGCAGTGCTACGAATCTAAGAGGGATTGGCTGTCCACTGGATCAGATTGAGTTAGTCTAACTGCGATTAGAAACAATCCCGACAAATGTGAAAAAGATACCTCATAGTTGCCAAGCGGGCAAATGAACCTATCCTCCTGCAGTTGGTATTCCACTCATCATGCGCAGGCTGTAGGATCCTCACTATTCAGCTTATAGAGTTCTGTTATAGCTTTCTGTACTGTATGCTAATACTGCGATCTGCATCCGGTGTGCTCTGGCTGCATCTGCAAATCAGTGACCAGGGGCCACTCCATTTAGTCTAGGATGGGATGCCAGTTATTGATTAAGGGTAACTTACCTGGTGATTTGAGGCCTGAGTGGCATCATCAAAGTCGGGAAAGGTTAATTGAGTCCGGGCCTTGCTGCAACCTAACCGGACTTCTTCCGTCAGGGTAATTGGATCCGGAAACCGATTGACAAATTTCGTACAGTGGTACATCTGATCACGGGCTCTGGCCAGAATGCAACGTTCAAGCCCTGTGGCCATATTTCGCCGGCTGCTGGCCTGCTGTCCTCTTCCGGTATCCAATTCCGGCATTGTTGGATCTGGGTGACTTGGGGTTATCGCCAGCATCGCAAGTGGATCTAGGACTGTGGGCGAACGGAAGAGAATTGCAGATGTATAACTGTTTTGGCTAACGCGTACTGGGGCAGGCATTCTCCGTCCGGGGTAACTAATCCTCCTGCTGGAACTCGGGGTATTCCCAGGGGCGATTGTCAGTATTGAACGCTGTGAGGTAAGAAACCTGCGCCCAATTGGTCTTTGCGCTCCCCAGGCCGTTTGATGATCAGTATCGTCCCCATGCTGGCTTAACTTGTTCTCCTCCTCGATCTTCTCGCTTTGCTCACACAGGCCATCATTGCCCTCATATTGCCCATCATTAGAGTCCAGACTCTCATTCGCCGACTCTGAGACCTGCTGCTGGTGGTGAAGGACAGGCTGTGGTACCTCGAGTGGTGAAGATAGTGTTCGTTACAGGGCAGGGCGGGACGGGGCGGGTTTTCACTTTGTGACCCCGCCGTTACTCCGGCCTGGGGTCAACTCTTTGCCGTTCCTCCCTGGCCTGTATGACGCGGGCCCTGGCCGGGCTATGGGGCAGGGCGGGTATTTTACTTTCTCTGCTGATTGCCTAGATGGCCCCGGTCTTCTCGTCCCCTACTGTTGCCCCTGTGCGGGCACCACCTATTCCTACAAGTAATATTCTGTGACTAAACAAATGGCAGGTTGAAATCTGAGGGGTGTTTGGCCTCTCAATTATGATCTGAAATTACAATTTGAGATCAGAATTGGCTGGCCAAACACCCCCTAATTATTTTGTATATCTAGTATGATGACTTTACTATTTGGATATTCCATATAGCAATCCGGCAAGTATTTCAAAAGATAGGATTTGAATATAGTGCTCACATTATCAGGATGATTTGGGCTTCTAGTTTGAGATAAATAGTTTTTGGAAATCGGTCTCAGTATATGATTGTCAGCGTATAATTTAGGTATGTTTCTAAGTACTTCTAAGCATAAGATTCCGGATACATAACTCTAAGCCTATAGTTGTATAGTGGTGCATGCACGATTCCTATCTTCCTTAGGATATAGTCCCCGGCTTATCATTTCGTGATCTCATTCAGGGTGTATGGCTTTGGGCTTATGGCTTTGGGCATTCTGTTTTGGGCGTTTCATTCTAAGACTATTGGTTTAGGCGTCACGTCTCACATGCCTTGCAAGCCATCCACCCAAATACTAGCGACTATTTAAATCTGGTCTGAGGTTCAGGCAATCACTTACGCTAAACTTGCAGATAGTTGGGTAAACTCGGCGCTCACTATGGTGTATAAAAAACTATGATTTTAGGTGACTCTCTTGCGCCTATGGTTTTGGGCGTATGGTTTTGGGCGTATGGTTTTGGGTGTATGGCTTTGGGCGCATGGTTTGCCTTTGGGTGTATGGCTTTTGGGCATATGGTTTTGGGCGGATGGTTTGGGGCGTATGGTTTGGCTTTGGGCGTATAGCTTAGAGTCTTAGCCGCAGGGTTTTGCGTGTATGCCTTTGGGCGTATGGTTTAGCTTTGGGCGTATGGCTTTTGGGCTTATGGTTTTGGGGGCATAGTTTTGGCCATATGGGTTTGGGCGTATGGTTTGGCTTTGGGTGTATGGTTTTGGGCGTATGGTTATGGGCGTATGGTTTTGGGCGTATCGCTTAGGGCGTATAGTTTGGACGTATGATTTTGGGGGCACAGCCTTGCAAACGAGGGCAGGCCAAGCTCAAAAGTATATACCCATACTAAATAGAAAAATCAGTGATTAGGAAGATTATTATACATTCAGATGCATGCGCAACTTCTGCCACCATTTAGGCATCTTGTTGAACTCCGACAATTGCTTCCCCGTCTTATCCACATATGCATCGTGCACTGCTTGATGTGTAAAGTGGACAACACCATACGGATTTCTGACAAAAGAGCCAATATAATATTCCACTGTATAGGAACACATCAAAATAATGGAACCTAGAGAATATATCTTAGTCACTTATTGGAATTGGATAAGATGGGCGGGAGTCTCTACATACCAGGGGTACAATCAATCTTGACTCCAAGCTCAGGAAAGCAGGCATCGCGGCCCTCAAAGTCTCCGAATACTACTATCGCACACGACCCGGGACATACGTCCTCCAGATCCTTATAGTTATTGGTATTCACGTTGATGACAAGTGAGCGGGAGGCCCATATTCCAAATACCTCGTCAACATTGTCAGCTTTCCCATTGTAAATGGTCTCATAGACTGCTGGGTATTTGGAATACTCCTCCGGGAGGAAAGTAGGAAATAGGGCCTCAACGGTTTGAGTCAATGGTAAAAGCTGTTGGCGGAATTCTGTTAGTGCGTGAATTGCTGATTTCGTGTTATATGACTGGGCTGGCCCGGGTCCACATTCAATATTCTGCGTTTGTGATACCATTCGTGGAACGAAGGCACAGTGACCAATAAGGTAGCCTTTTGTTCCCAAAGTACCGTCCGGGTTATGTTCGCTGCTCCTGTTTCCTGCAGGAGAACTCAGGGTTGTAGCATCCATCATACTATGACTTGTAGCATTATGAGCCGTTTAAGCGCCTTACATCTCGCTTGGCCTATAGCGCTTCCGTGTACCGGTTGCACCATGTCGGGTATGATCTGCCGCTATATTCCATGACGCAACATATTTGTCTACGGCCAGTTTAACTTGCGGTAATAGCCAACATGTCTTGCAATTCCCAGCTTTGATTACACATGGGACGCCTTGCCTAAAGATAGTTTAGTATATAAGCTTAGTCTTAGCCCAAAGGATGAACAACTTGTCCTTTATTATAACAATGTCACCGGTAATCCGGTATAAGTGGGGCTCATTTTCATCTTCGAAACGCTCCTTCAAGTTGCTATCCGGCTGCCGTTTAGGACGCGAAAGGGTTGAGTCCAGAACATCAAAATCACCACATTGGTGGTATCTGACGTGTGAATGATCAGGGGTTTTCACCATGTGGGAAATATTCCTTTTCATTGAATAAACCTTATCTATTTCAGCTGTAGACATGGTTCCCCCGAATCTAATACAAGCGACGAGGAGATTAGTTTATGCCCTGAAGATAGATATTCGACCAAGTTGCAAGCTGAATACAATAATTGCTAGTTTCAAGCCCATGCTGAGAGATCGGTTAAATAGCAGAGAATAACACGCCTTTGGCATCCAGGGTAGAATTTGCAATATCTTGACTCGCATGTTCAGAGTTGTGGAGGTGATTCGCAGCTTTTCTTCGTTCGAACTGCCGCTTGCGCATCTCGGCATCCCTCTTCTTAATTTTTGATAGCCCTCTCGTAGTCTTCCGTAGCCATACAAACTTGCTCAAAGCAAGCTTCCATCCCCTGAAGCAGGATAGAATGAAGTACGGTTGGTATAGAGCCACGATAAAGGTATCCAAACCTGCTCGAGTGGATGGCGGGTAAGGAGCGAAGTGGGTGGGGAGGAACTCGGGCAAGGAGGAACTGGGGTTCAAGAGGGCGCAGCGTGGGACATAGATTCAGAGGGCGGCGGGGTGAATGGGTTCTGTATCTATTGGAGAAAAGGGGAAACAGAAAGAATATAGGGGAAGAAAAATCACGCTATGACCTGACAAACTCGACTAACTAGAGCCAATGCAACTAGCCTTTGCACAAGTGTGTATTATCTATGACACCATTACCAGTATATTAGTTTGGGCCTATGATTTTTCTGAGCGTATGATTTTTCTGAGCGTATGATTTTTCTGAGCGTATGATTTTTCTGAGCGTATGATTTTTCTGAGCGTATGATTTTTCTGAGCATATGATTTTTCTGAGCGTATGATTTTTCTGAGCGTATGATTTTTCTGAGCGTATGATTTTTCTGAGCGTATGATTTTGTGTGCCTATGATTTGTGTGTGTATGATCTTTCTGGGTGCATGATTTTTTATGAGGGTATGATTTGTGTGCGTATGATTTTTCTGTGCGTATGATTTGCATGAGATGCTCCTGTTCCTGTAGTTTATCGTAAGAACTCGAATAAATGGACAATGTATTCAGAGTGCTTGAATTTCAGCCTCAGAAAACATAGAATCCTTCTACTCACTCTTACATTTACTTGGGGGTGTGCACGTCTGATCGGGCGGACGAGAGTCAGAAAATAGACCTTGTCAGCCCGATCTCACATGCACTCCCCCGATTATCTGGGGCATTTTCCAAACAATCCATGGAGCCTCGTCATTCACTACGATATACATTGTTGACTTGACACCTCCTTGGCATGTCTTGGCCACTAGGATAACTTACGGGACAGTAAAAATGCCTTCTCAATTACTCAGTCAAATTCTATGAGTTTATAATTATTTTACACGAAATTAACTTAGTGCAAACGGGAACTTTTCTTTTCTTTCCCCCCAGTTCCGGCACGCTTCCTGGGTGGAACTCGAATCGTGGTATTAGTTCCTGTCTGGTCTCTTCCGCAGGTTACACGTATAACCTGTAGTGAATTAGTAGTTCCTGATAGAGCCTCCTTCTCGGAACAATGCTCTTCCAGGTGGCCCCTTAAGCCTGCTATGCAGCCGGAATATTTGTCACCCTGGTGGTCGATACTTTCAGGTTCGCTCAGTCCTTCACCGGGAATCTCCGCCTCACCCTCTTGTGATCCTTCCTCATCATCAGTGTCAGATACAACATACATGTTGATTGTACAATCCCAGGGTCTTTCTTCAGGATCTGATTCCTCGGAGCCTCCCAAGTGATCTACACCTAAGTTTTGAGGTGGTGCAGGCCGTGCATATTGAGATTCAACCAGTCTACCCTCAGGTAGTATAGCCTTTGACTCTCTTCCAAATACTAGCCTGCCATCCTGATCAACGAAAGACCATTCGGTGTCCTTCATGTGTGATTTGTTATCATCGGAGATAGAGCCATTATCGTTCCATATACCTTCTTCCTTCATATCAGCCCAATAATGATAATCTTCCGCAGTAGCCATTTGTTCGAGTTTTTCTGCCTTCTGTTCACTATCGTGACCTGCTAGCTCTCTTCATAATTCTTCATTCTTGTAGGATTTCACCAGCATTGAAGATTGAATTGTACTGCTTTTGAGTCGTGAGCGCCGATAGGGAATCACATCTCTTGACATGCTAAACACCGCTCTACTCCAACACTATCCCCCTTGAACAGTGAGAATATCCCTAGCCATCCTAGCTAAATTCGGGAATCTTCCTACATTAACCATCTACCAATCCAGTATATTTGCCTCGTAATAAATCCCGGCTGGGCTGGCCTCACGTGGGGGATCCGTAGCTTCAGTGTCTGGCTCAGGTGGCTCAATGTCAGAATCGCTTTCGATGTACGCTAGTGCCTTACTGAGGATAACTGGTCTGTGTCTCGAAGAGTAAAGGTTTTTGGATCGACTGTTCAGACCACTCCGTGGAATTGACATGTCAGGTGCCTGATTATTTATTCGTGCATAGTACAGCTCATAATACGCTATGAACCCCTTTTTATATGACTTCTCATACTCAGTCTCCCCACTTGTATCAAGATCAGATTCTCGAAAAAGGTTGAGTTTGCAATAGGGATTTAGGCTAGTTCCAATGCCCAAGAGAAGAGCGCGTGGACTTGCCGTTTTACCATAGTAAGAGGCGGCCTTTAATTTAGCTTTCACTAGGCCCTCATGAATATCAACCTTCCATTGTATCCGATTCCATCCTAACTTGGAAATTTGCATTTCCCAATGATCAAAGATATCTTGATACACTTGAAACACTCGATTAATGGTGACGCCACATATTTTTGACATCCACAACGTCCAAAATCGGATCGGTTGAAGTACCGCCAAGATGTATCCAATCTGCCTCCACTCTTTCGGGGTTGACCAGAGAGGGGTAAACTCGGCGTCCGTTTGTAACGAGTCTTTGGTGAATTCCCGTAGCCGGACAGATCCCTCCAACATATTTAGGGTTCAGTTCCAACGTGTTTTGACATCATAAAGTAGTGTAGTAGGGATCTTAACCCAGCTTTTCTGTATCTCGATAAAGTGTTGACGCTGTTGAGGTGAAGCACCAACTGCAATACTTATTTTCTGATGCTATAAACCATTATTAGCATTATCTCAGACTAAAGGTATCTGAGGTGAGAACAATGGGGAAAACACTTGGTTCTACGTTCACATTGGCGTGCATTCAATTTGGAATAATGAATTTATGAATATACCCTTTTGCGTATGAATTTGTGTGTATGCATTTCTAATATAGGTGCTAGCTATGAGATCTTAGACATATGACCTTTTCTACTAGTTTGTGAAAGCCGTTATCCAATCTCATAACTTCTCGATATAGCCTGCCTTAAAGCCAGACAGCATATGACCATCCCGTGATTTCACCTTAATCGAACTCATAAATGCACCGAGGATAAGCTGAACAACATGGGCCCTACATGGAATATGATTTTCCAATTGACACCATTCAACCGATAGTAAACTCCAAGCAGTGTTTAAGGCTTCGGTGAGCGTTCGGTTATTGCTGGCACCATCGCTCGTGAAACCCAGAATTCTATCCTGAATCCCATATTTGGCTAGAATGTGATTAATTATCCCTGCCATATTAGCCCCCGTATGAGAACCCCTTATTTCCTCGAACCCAATCAGCACCTCCTCCTTCTGCCAGCTATCCGAGATCCAATAAGCCACAATTGCTAAAAAAACAAGTATTTTCGGTGAAGTCCATGTATCGGCAGCCAGAGAAATCATTCCTGCAGCAGGTAAACATCTTCGCATATCATCAACCATAGACTTAATGTCGTTGGGCAGTGTCACAAATCGTGACTAAGCAAGGCAGATTTCACATGACTCATACTTATGAGTCATAAGGTATGTTGGATTTTACACTATGACGTTACTTGACTCATAGTTCTCACATGACTATGCACTTGCGAG